>OGPC01000259.1_pt1 | contig 53969 bp, 36 predicted proteins | sample 1552911 | NCBI WGS metagenome assembly OGPC01 (sample SAMEA2580248, study PRJEB22360) | human gut metagenome | biome: human gut; feature: human-associated habitat; material: faeces | place: Denmark | collected 2008/2010 | reverse complement strand
CAGCGGCCCGGGGCCTTTTGGCCCCGGGCGCTGCCAGCGTGCCTAGCGCTTACGGATACCCCAGACCAGGGCTCCGACGCCGGCCATGGCGATAACAAATGCCATGAGCAGTGCGACGGCCTGCTGGTCACCCGTAGTGGGCAGGAAACCCTTGACCGTCTTGACGATGTTCGTCACGGTCTTGGGCGTGCCGGGATCGGGTGCCGGCACGGGCGTCTCGGGCTTCTTGTACGTGTTGTTGAACACGATGCCCTCGACACTCTTGTCGCCCTTGGCAAAGGCGACGCTCGCCTTGAGGTTGCCCTCGCCGTCATCGACCACGTTGACGGTCGCGGTAAAGACGGACTTGTCGTAGGTCATACCGGCCTCGTCGCCCTTGACCTCGCTGATGGTGTAGGCGTACGTACCGGGCTCGTCGTACTCGAACTTGTCGAAGTTGATCTTGCCGTCGGCGTCGTTGGTGACGGCGGACTCGACGTCCTCGCCAACGAGCTTAAAGCTAAACTCGTCCTTCTTGAGTTCGCGTCCCTCGAGTACCTTGATGGCGCCGATGGAAACCTGCGTGGGCATGGCGTGATACTTGTTGGTAAAGCCAGCCGACTCGGTAGTTCCCTCGAGCTTGTGCGTCGCGGTCAGCGTGCCGTCGCCATTGTCGGAGACGGTGGTCACGACGGTGTAGGTCGTGCCGTCATAGGTGACGCCCTTGTACAGGCCGAGCGCGTTGGGGCAAGCCTCGCGCAGCGTGTACGTGTGCGTGCCGGGCGACTCGTAGCGGATCGGGCTCAGTGCAACGTTGCCGTTGGCGTCGTTGGTGCCGCTGGCGACAACCACGCCGTCCTCGAGCAGCTCAAACGTGAACTCGCCATCTGCAAGGTCGCGTCCGGTCAGACGCTTGACCGTCTTGACCTGATCGGTCACGGAAGAGTCGGTGGGCGCCACGACGTAGGTGTTGGTGAACGTGAAGTCCGCACCGTCGTCGCCTTCGCGCTTGACGCTCAGATGCCCGGCACCGTCGTCAGTCACGGTATAGGAAACCTTGCGCGTAGCGTTGGCGTCGTTGGTCACACCGGGGGCGCTACCGGACTCGGCCACCGTATAGGTAAAGGTGTGCGAGCGCGGAGCGGTGGGGGCTGCGGGATCGGACTCGTCGTTGGACTCATCGGTCTCGGCAGCATCGGCGTCAACCTCGGCCTCACCGGCGTTGGCTTCGGCGTCGCTCGATGCGTCATCAGAAGCATCGGTCGTCACGCCCAGAGCGCGGTTGAGGTCTTCGAGCGTAAAGTGGATCTTGCCAAAGTCCACGTTGCCGGCCGCGTCGTTGGTTGCGGTCGTGCGTTCGGGCATCGGGGCACCCGCCTCATCGGCGGTCACGGTGAAGGTGAACTTACCCGCGATGTCGGCCGGGGTCAGGCCCTCGGCAGCCTGGAGCTTCTTGGTGCCGGCAAGCGCGACATCGACGGCCTCGGCGCCATAGACGTTCTCGAACAAGGGCTGAATTCCGTCGTAGGCGGGCGTCGCCGCCAGGGTCCCGTCACCGTTGTCGACGACGATGACCTTAAAGCTAAAGCTCGGCGTTGCGGCCGTGATGCCCTTAGCCGCGAGCTGCGGCGTGAACTCAAAGGCGGTGTAACCGATAGTCCATGCAAGCTTGGCATCCGTGTCGGTACGGATGGCGCGCTTGGCGTTTACCAGATCGGCGAGCATCTCGGTCGTGTAATGCAGAGCGCCAAAACTCACCTGGCCGTTAACGTTGGTAACGCACGTACCCTCGATGGCTTCCTTCTCGCCCGCATAGGCGATGCCAAAGTAGAACTCACCGTCGGCCAGTGGACGACCGGTCAGGGTCTTGGTGGCAACGACCTGAGCAACGGCGCCACCAGGTGCATCGGTCGTGGCGCTATAGCTGTTGACGAACGGGACCACAGCGCTCTCGACCGTAGCGGCACCAGTCTTGTACTCGGTTACCAGCGTTCCCTTGTCGGAGTTGCCAGTAACGGTCGTGGTGGCAGTGAGCGTGCCGGCACCATCGTCGGCGATGGCAATCGTCACGGTGCGCTCGGCGTCGTCATAGGTATAACCGGGCTGGCCGTCGTTCTTCTCGGCAACGGTGTATGTAAAGGTCTTACCCGCGTCAGCCTGCGTAAACTTGACCTCATGGCCAGCCAGGATGTCGATCAGACCAACCGTTGCCTCTGCCGTTGCAGGGGACTTGTACACGTTGGCGCCCTCGTGCAGGCCGAGCGCGATGGCCGAAGCCTCGTCGGCGGGCGTCACGGTAAAGGTGAACTGACCCTCGGTCATGGGACGTCCGTAGAGGCTCTTGCTGAGCTTGAGGCCGCCGGCTGCGGCGTAATCGAGCTCAGAGCGGTACGTGTTGGTAAAGCAGCCGTTTTCCTTCTTGGTGACGTTGGCGGTCAGGACGCCCTTGCCGTTATCAGTCACGGTCACTTCGGCGGTCGCGACATGTCCGTCATACGTCATGCCTGCCGCGCTGCCCGCGTTCTCGCGGATCTCGTACTTGTAGGTTCCAGCAGCCGTGTAGTGGATCTTGCCGAACTTGATGGCGGCGATGCCATCCTTCGCGTCCTTCTTGCTCACAGTTACGGTTGCGGGGTCGGGCAGCGGGGTGCCCTCGGGAGCGGTGATGGTAAAGCTGAACTTGTCGGAGTCCGTCCAGTCGCGACCGCCGATGGCCTTGCTCAGGTCAAAGTCGAGCTCTGCGTCGAGCGGGGTCACACTGTAGGTGTTCTTGAACTCGGCGGGCTCGTCGCCCTTCAGGACGTGCTCGGCCTTGAGTGTGCCGTCGCCATTGTCCGTGATGGTGGTCTCGATGGTGTACTTGGCGTCACTGTAGGTGATGCCCTTGCTGGCGGTTCCGCCGTTGGCCTCGCGCAGCATGTAAGTGTGCTTGCCGGCCTTGTCATACTTCACGGCGCCCATCGTGATCTTGCCTTCGGCATTGTTGGTGCCGGTGGCGACGACCTTGGCGTCCTCGCCTTCGCCCTCGACGAGCTCGAAGGAGAACTCGCCGGCCTTGAGGTCGCGCCCGTCCAGGAACTTGGTCGCGGTGATCTGGTCGGTGACGCTGAACTCGCCCGGATACGGCTTATAGCTGTTGCTGAACTTCGCCTCGTCGGCGCCCTTCAGCTCATGTGCAGCGCTGAGCGTGCCGTCGCCGTTGTCGGTGACGGTCGTCTCGATGGTGTAGGTCTTGCCGTCGTAAGTGATGCCGTTGTTGGCGTCGCCCGGGACCTCGCGCAGCGTGTAGGTGTGCTTGCCGGCAGCAGCGTACTCGATGGGGCTCATCGCGATATTGCCGTCGGCGGCGTTGGTGCCGGTGGCGACGACATCGTTACCCTCGACGAGCTCGAAGGAGAACTCGCCGTCCTTGAGGTCGCGCCCGTCCAGGGACTTGGTCGCGGTGATCTGGTCGGTGACGCTGAAGCTCTCGGGGGTCAGATTGTAAGCGTTCTTGAACTCGATGCTCTTAACGTCCTCGGCGCCCTTCAGCTCATGCGTAGCCACAAGCTCGCCCTTGCCGTTGTCGGCAATGGTCGTCACGATGGTGTAGACCGCGTTGTCATAGTCAATACCACCGGCGTCGCCTGCAACCTCATGCAGCGTGTAGGTGTGCTGACCGATCTCGGTGTACTTGATGGGCTTGAACGTAACGTTGCCCTCGGCGTCATTCTCAACGGTCTCGATAAGCTCAGAGTCCCCGCCCTTAACCTCGCGCAGCTCAAAGCTGAACTCGCCGGCTGTAAGGTCGCGCCCGGTCAGGACCTTGGCTACGGCAATCTGACTGGTAACACTGGACTCAACAGGATTCGTGGTGTAGGTGTTCTCGAACTTGGCCTTGCCCGAGGTCACCTCCACGGCAGCGCTGAGCTTACCCTTCTTGTTGGGCGTTACCGTCACGGTAATCTCCGCAACGTTTCCGCTGTAGGTGATGCCGTCGACCGTGGTCCCGGCGTTCTTTTCGCTGACTTTGTAGACATACGTGCCGGGCTCGGTGTAGGTGATCTCACCGAAGCCGATCGCTGTGTTGTCCTTGGTCACGGTCGCGGTCGCGGATGTGGGCATCGGGGCGTCATTCTCGGATGTCGCGGAGAGTTCAAACTTAAACTCGTCCGCATTCGTCCAGGCGCGGCCCTCGAGCACCTTGGTCAGACCAAAACTGGCCTTGGTATCCACCGTTGCCGGCGTCATGTTGTACTTATAGCTGATCTTGCCGTTGTTGCCCAGGTAGGAATTGACATGCGTCGCGGTCGCCTTGGATGACGTGTCATTCCACCTGGGATTGAGCACGTCGGACGCGGTGCCGGTCGCGTTGGGGTTCTTGTCGGTATGAAGCTCGTCAATAAATGCCAGGCGTGCGGTTCCGGCGCTAAACGACAGGTTTCCGCTCTCGTCGGCAACCACGGCGTCCGCAAACGTTGCAGCATGCCTGCCGGCAAACTCGATGACGGTGGTGCCGTGGTCGAGCTTGCGGCTGGCGTCCGCTATCTCAAACTCATCCTGGTAGTAATAAAGGCGGTCGCTCGCCAACTGCTCCTTCGCGGGCTGCGTGCAGGCGGGATCCGTGTAAATGGGCGTCTGCTTCTGGAAGAAGTAGTACCAGTTGGTGGCGGCGGGCTTAAAGTTGGCGATCGTGTCGCCCAGGTCCGGATCACCACTCCACTTGTTGGCATAGAAGGCAACAGACTTGGAGCCCTGCTCGTCGATCGCATTCTCATCGATATACTTCTTCAGCGCTTCATCAGGGGTGAACAGGTTTTCGCGCGCGATAGCCTTGACGCTCGAAGCATACTTCACGCGGATGGGATCGACATCGTTGACCGTAAGCGTGCCCTTGGTCTCGTCAACGTCAAAGTTGCGCAGCGGGATCAACGACGCGGGGATCTTGACCTCTACAATATCGCCCTGCTGGGGGTCGCCCGCCGCGGCGCGCTGGACGGTAATGACCAGGTTCGCGGCTTCGCCGGCAAAGGCGTAGGCATCGACATTGCCCGTGGTGGACTTTACCGGATCGACAAACGTCGTGCCGTTGTATTCGACTTCGGTAAAGTTGTCGACCTGCATATAGTCGCCCAGCTCGTCGGTAAACGTGATGTAGCCGGACTTATTGGCGTAGCCGTCATGGGTTTCGGTCGGGTAGCCAACAACCTCGGTGATGCTCTCGGAGATATCCTTGAAGATATCCTCGAGCTCCTTGGCGTTTTTCGCCGACTTGTAGTAATTGGCATTTTCCGCACGCGCACCGAAGTCTATGGTCCATTCGCCCCAGTAAGAAATACTGGACGAGGCGGCAGGATAGTTGCTCGACACGGCGTGCATGAACTTATTCTCGTTAATCGTACTGGAGGCCGTAGGGTCGGCGCTGGGATTCGCGCCGCTAAAAATGCCAATGGTGTAAATGACGGTGCCGTCTTTCTTCATGCTATTCGCCTTGTTGATGGCGCCATTGGCAACCGAGGGCTCAAAGCTGCTGTAGCTCGTGGGCGAACCATCGGTAAAGAACAGGACGACCTTCTTGGCGTCTGCTCGGCCAGAAATGTCCTTGGCAAGATCCATGCCATAGTCGGCACGTGTGGCGCCGGCAGGTGAAATGGAGCTGACCGTACTCTTGAGGCTGTTTACGCCATCGCCCAAGCAAGGCGTCGGGCTCTTCATGACCTGCGAATAGTTGTAAGTGTGGCCGCCTTCACGATAAGTGTCGTTGCCGACCTCATCAGTCTTATAGCCCGAGAACTTTACAATTGCGACTCGATGCTGCTTGGACTCATCCGAGATCTTCGCATTTTCTTCGGCGATCTTTTCGATAAAGCTATTGGCCGCGGTCTTCAGCGCATCAATGCGCTTGGTGCGGTCGCTTGAGCTCATAGGATCGTTCATTGAGCCAGAAGCATCCAGCACCAGTACAATGTCGAGCGGCTTGGGGACCGTCGTCGTTGTGTTGGACGTCGAGGATATCGCCGAAAGTGTGGTGAGGAAGTCTGACCCCTCGCCAGCCTCGACTGTCTTGTCGGTCCAGATTCGGCCGACGTTTTGTGTCGTGATTTTGCCGCTGTCGTCAGAGCCGGCGGCCCAATACGTCCAGTTGTCGCTTGTATGGGGGTCGACGATCTTTCCGCTTACTGTCGGTCCGTCCATTCCGGTGCTGGACCTGGCGTTGGCCTCGGGCAGCATGGCAAATGCTGCAGCTGGCAATACTAGCGCTACGGCAAGTATCACCGCCAAGAGACCCCTCGTGTACTTACTCATCGCGTCTCCCTTCTCGCGGTCTCAGACCTTGCATCAGCCTAAAGTTACGGAATGAGACACAATTAGGGCAGGTGACACATGTTCCAGATTCGATTTTGGGCGTGAGACAAATGTCTCAACAAAGTTGAGACACGAGGGTTTTCGCAGGAAAACGGGTGCGACTCGGAGCCGACAGGCCAAAATGATCCGTTTTCCTCCGTCTCCGGGGGATAAATTGGTGGTGCTCGCTACGAAATCGGCCCATCTACTACGTTTGACTCAATATCCCCGACCATACCCGCTTTTCATGATAAATCGCAGGCGTTCTACCTGCAGTTTTGTTTTTGCGTTTTTCGCCATGGTTGAGGGTCGCGGCTTAAACGTAGTAGATGGGCCCATTTCGTGGCAGACGGGTCACGCTGCAGCCCTCGCAAGGCTAAAATGATCCGTTTCCCTCTGTCCACGGGAGATCAAGGGCTGTTACAGATATGGTGCCATTTAAAAATTATGCCGGATTACGGGGCTAAAGTCGGGACCCTCATCCATACCTTCATTTTTTGAAAAACGGCAGGCTATCTACCTGCGGTTTTGTTTTCGTGGTTTTCGATATGGTTGGGGATTCGCTATCCGGCCCCGTAAACCGGCATAGTTTTGTTCGTGGCGGCCCAACCGCGCGTTCGCGCGCGGGGTCGGTGGGGCAATTTTGCCCCACCGGCCCCTATTCCAGCTCTATTCCAGCTCTATACCAACGCTATTCCGGCTTGGTTTCTACCGTGGGAGTCTTGTTCGCCGCAACTGGAGTACGAGCGGTGTCCATAGTCAGGCAGTGTTTGGGGCAGCTTTCGATGCACTCGCCGCACACCACGCAGGCATACGGGTCGATCGACCAGGTACCGCCTTTACGATCGACCGCGAGCGCGCCCGCCGGGCAACGCCGCGCGCACATGCCGCAGCAAATGCACACGTCCATGTCATTGACGATATGCCCGCGCAGGCGCTCGGGTGCCGCGAGCTTCTCCTGCGGATAGCACACCGTGACCGGCTGCTTGACCATAGAACCCAAGGCCGTCTTGGCAAATGTCAGTAAACTCATGCCGCGCCTACCTTTCCGTGCAGCTAATGCAGGGGTCGATGGTCAGGATAATCATGGGCACGTTGGCAAGGAGCACGCCCTGCAGCGCATGCGTCAGACCCGCCAGGTTCTGCGACGTCGGCGTGCGCACGCGAAAACGGTCGAGGTTCTTGGTGCCGTTGCCGCGCACATAGTAATACGCCTCGCCGCGCGGCTGCTCAATCACAACCTCGCCGCGCGCGCCGTCGGCCGGCGTGAGCTTGGTGCGTCCGCCGATTCCGTCGTGCGGAATCTTGCCGACAAGCTCCTTGATGATGTCCATGGCCTGCGTGACCTCGGCACAACGCACCTGGCAGCGGGCATAGCAGTCGCCATCGGTAGCAACAATCGGCTCAAACGCTGCCAGGTCCGCATAGGCGCCGTCACCGAACATACGCACGTCGTAGTCCACGCCCGAGGCGCGACCGAACGGGCCGACCATCGACAGATCAAGCGCGTCCTTCTTGCTGATCACACCCACGCCATGCAGGCGCTCGCCGCAGCTGTTGTCGTCCAAAAACGTATGCACCAGGGCCTCGTAGTCGGGACGCATGGCATCGAGCGTCTGGACAATACCCGCCAGCTCGGAGTCCTCAATGTCGTGCTTAAGGCCGCCGATCTCGTTAATCGAAAGGATCACGCGGCCGCCGCAAGTGCTCTCGAAGATCTTGAGAATCTGCTCGCGCAGCGTCCACGAACGATAGAACAGTGCCTCGAAGCCAAAGGCATCGGCGAGCAGGCCCAGCCACAGCAGGTGCGAGTGAATGCGCGAAAGCTCGTGCAGAATGGTGCGGATATACTGCACGCGGCCGGGCACCTCGATGTCGAGCATGCGCTCGCAGGCGCTGGCATAGCCGCAGCTATGGCCCACGGCGCAGATGCCGCAGATACGCTCGGCGATGTAGCCAAACTGATGCATGTCGCGCTTTTCGGTGAGCTTCTCGAGTCCGCGGTGCACAAAGCCGATCTGCGGAATTGCCTCGAGAACGCGGTCGTCCTCGATCACCAGGTCCAGATGAAGCGGCTCGGGCAGCACCGGGTGCTGCGGGCCAAACGGAATAACGGAGCGATGTGCCATGGACCTTACGCCTCCTTTTTCTGCTTGTCGCGGGCGGCCTTGGCGGCAAGCGCCGCGCGGACCTTGGCCGCTTTCTCGGGATCCATGGCGGCGAGCTTTGCCTCCATCTCGGCAGCCTTGAGCGCGGCCTTGGCAGCAGCCTCATCGTGCTGAGCATCGGAGCCGGCAGCCGCAGCGGACTGAGCGACGGCAGCGCCCGCAGCATCGCCAGCGCCCTCCCCCGTAGCAGCCGCAGCCGCGGCGGCCTTCTCGGCTGCGGCCTTGCGCGCCTTGGCCTCGGCGGCGGCACGGACCTTCATGGCCTTCTCGCGCCCAGCCTTCACCTCGGGCGTGATAACGCTCATGGGCTCGGCAGTCGAGACCTGGTAGAAAAAGCCCTTAAAGTCGATCTGCATGTCGGTAATGGCAAGACCAAACAGGTCGTGCGCTTCATTCTCAAACGGAAATACCGCCGGATAGTACGAGCTGATGGACGGAATCTCCTGGTACTGGTCGATGCCATCGACTACCAGGTTCTCGATCGCATAGTTGCCGTCCCGCGCGATCTGCTCTTGCGCAGCGCGGACGTTGATAAACGTATAGACCAGGCGATACGATCCGTCATCCACACAGCGCTCGGCATGCATCTGCACAAAGCGCGCGCCGGCACCCTTGAGCGCCTGCACATGCGGCAACAGCTCATCGATCCCGACGGTGGTATAGATTGCCTTTTGCATTACTCGGCCTCCTTTGCAGCGGCGGGCGACTCAGCAGGTGCGTCGCCAGCGGCGGGCGCGTCGCCGGCCCCAGCCGCAGCCACAAACCCGTCCTCGCCCAGCTCAACGCCACCATCCCAGGTAGCGGCACCGCCTACGGTGAGCGGATCGCCACCGGCGCGCATCACGGCCTCCTTCTGGTCCAGGATGCCGCACGCCTCAACGATGGCGTCGATCACGGTCTCGGGACGAATGGCACACCCGGGCGCGTACACGTCCACGGGAATCGCGCGGTCCACGCCGCCGATCACGTTATAGGCATCGCGGAACACGCCGCCCGAACACGCGCAGATACCGCAGGCCACCACGCACTTGGGCTCGAGCATCTGGTTGTAGATTTGGCGCACGACAGGCAGGTTCTGGGCATTGACCGACCCCGTCACCAAAAAGATATCCGCATGCTTGGGGTTGCCGGTGTTGACCACGCCAAAGCGCTCCGCATCGAACAGCGGCGTGAGCGAGGCCAGCACCTCGATATCGCATCCGTTGCAGCTCGAGCCGTCGTAATGAATAACCCACGGCGAGCGCGACATTTTATGATCCATGGATGCCGCCTCCTAAATAAACACGTCGACGAGGATGGGCATAAGGTTGAGCAGGCCAAACACCAGCGCCACGCCCCAGCCGAGCTTAAAGCAGCTGCGCCAGGTGCTGCGCGCGAAGGTGTTGTCGATCAGGACCTCGACAAAGTACGTCGCGGCCATCACGGCCAGGGCGACCACCCAGCTCACCGGGTTGTCCCAAACAAAGAACATGCCCACCCACATCAAAAACAGCACGGTCTCGCACCAGTGCATAAGGGTCATCTTGGCCAGCGTGCCGCCGCTCATCTCGGTGGCGACGCCCTGGACGATCTCCTGATGCGCGTGATGCGAGTACGAAAGATCGAACGGCGACTTGCGCAGCTTGATAGTAAGCACCGCGAGTAGCGCGAGGAAAATGGGTGCGCTGTACACGATGATGGGGGCCGACTGCCCCGTCACGGCGATGGAATCGAAGCTGTCGGTAGCAAGGTACAGGCCCACGCTCATCAGCAGAACGGCGGGCTCGTAACTCATAACCTGCAGCAGCTCGCGATCGGCGCCGACCTGGGCAAACGGGCTTTGCGTCGAGGCGGACGCCAGCACCACAAAGATCGCGGCGAGGGTAACCATAAAAGCGCACAGCAGCGTGTTGGAGCCCGACACAAAGATGCCGCCGCCCACGACGGTAAAGATGAGCGCGCACGCCATGTAGGTATCGTCCATGGTGTTCACGCTGGCGGGCGCCTTGCGCAGCAGCTTGGCAACGTCGTAGAAGGGCTGCAGCAGGCGCGGGCCCACGCGGCCCTGCATGCGGGCCGAAAGCTTGCGGTCAACGCCGTCGATCAGGCCGCCCACAAGCGGCGCCAGCAAGGCAAACGCCACAGTGCCAATAAAGATGCCCACGACGCCCGAGCCTTCGAAATACTTGCCGCGCAGCACCGAGGGCGCACTCATGGCAAGCCGCTCGGGCCCAATCCACGCGCAACACAGCAGCGCAAACAAGATAATGCTGCAGCACACGACGCTACCCGCGGGGCCAATACGCTTCTCGCCAAGGGCGTCCTCCGAGTACCAATTGCGCTTTTCGGCCTTCACCTCGCGTCCCATCGAGCCGCGGAAATGGCGGTATTTGTCGGTTCCCACGCCCGAAAGGTACACGTTGACGTGCGGCTTATTGCTCACGCGGAACGACGTCAGCAGCACCACGGCGATAAACGCCACGATAACCACCATCAGATACATGGCGTCCTTGCCAATAACGTACGGCACGCGGCCAAACACCATGTCCAAGTAAGGCGACACCAGGCCGCTCGAGATGAGCGGGAACGCCACGCAGCACAGAATCAGCAGCGCGGCGATGGTGTTGAGCGCCATCCATTCGGTCTTATGGACATTGACCTCAACGTTTTGAGCCGTGGGGTCGACGCCCGAAAGCTTGGCAAGCCACTTGCCCCAGAAGTAAAACGTCGCGGCCGAGCCAAAGGCAAGCACCATGATCATGAGCACGTTGCCGGTCTGCGCAAACGCCACCAGGGCGCCCCACTTGGACACGAGCATGCCAAACGGCGCCACAAACATGCCCATGATGCCCAGCATCATCAGACGCGTCAGGTGCGGCATGCGGCTGAACATACCGTCCATGTCCTCGATATTGCGGCTGCCGATATGATGCTCGGCCGTGCCCACACACAGGAACAGCAGCGACTTGGCCACCGTGTGGAACAGGATCAGGAAGATGGCGGCCCATACGGCCTCGGGTGCGCCGACACCCAGGCAGGCACTGATGAGACCCAAGTTGGAAATGGTGGAGAACGCGAGCACGCGCTTGGCATTGCTCTGCGAGATGGCCATGAGGGCAGCGAGCAAAAACGTGATGGCACCCACACTCGTAACCATAAAGCCGGTCACGGGATAGATGGCATAGAGCGGGCTCAGCTTGACCATCAGGAACACGCCGGCTTTGACCATGGTTGACGAGTGCAGCAGGGCGCTCGTGGGCGTGGGGGCAACCATGGCGCCAAGCAGCCAAGTGTGGAACGGCATCTGTGCGGCCTTGGTGAGTGCGGCGAGCGACAACAGGATGACCGGCATCACCAGCAGTGCGGATTGCGCGGTGCCGGCGCCGGAAAGCTCGATCATGCCCGAGATGGTCAGCGGCATGCCGTTAACGTGCAGGAACATGAGTCCGGCCAAAAACGCGATGCCGCCCAGCATGTTGAGGATGATCTGGGTGAAGGCGTTCTTGATGGCCTCGGGCGTGCGCGTGTAGCCAATCATGAGGAACGAGCACACGGTGGTGATTTCCCAGCCGCAGAACAGCCACTCAAGGTTGTCGCTCGTCACGATGACGAACATGGCCGAGAGGAACAGGAACATAAGCGCCAGGAACTGCGGGCGTCGGTCGGGCGCGGTCTGCCCGCGCAGCGCGGCCTCGTGCTCGTCATGGGCCTGGAAGTCCTTCATGTAGCCCAGGGCATACACGCAGATAAGGCTGCCGACAATGCCGACGGCGAGCACCATGATCACGCTCATGTAGTCCAGGTAGAGCGGCGTCGCCGTGACGGCTTCGGCCGCGGGCAGCGTCATGGCTGCAAAGGCGAGCGAGCCCACCAGCTGGACTATGCCGAACACCGTGGTGAGCGCGTTCCTATATTTGTACGCGTTGTACAGGATGACAGCGCACAGGATGACATCGATGGCGGAGCTGATGATCGAGAGCACATGCGAGGTGCCCGGTGCCACCTCGAAGCTCTGCGGACCCGTGCCAAAAAACATGACGGCGACTACAACTGTCACCGCCATAATAATGCCGGAACCTATGAGCCCCACCGCATCGCGGGCGCGGTCACCGCGCGCGAGCAGCATGCCCAGCGCCGGTACCAGCGGAAACAGGGTAAGGAAATACAGTAGCGTCATACCATCACTCCCCCATGCAAAAACGCTGCAATTGTTTAACGTTATAGCTCAATTGAGGAGTAGCGGCGGCAGGTTTTCGGTCAACTGGGGAGTTTTAGGCGTACGGGGTAAGGAGTCTGTCCGCTTTGGAGCAGTGGCGCGGCAAGAAAAATGCGCCCCTGTGGGCGCACCCTCTTGCTACTCTGCCTGCTTAACGCGCGGCTTGCGACCGCGTGGCTTATCGATAAGCGCGTCGGCGCCGCCATCGCGATACTGACGACACCAAGCCTTGATCGAAGACTCGCTGGGAATCTTGTGCTTGATCATGGCCTCGCGAACCGTCAGGCCGTTTTCCAAGCGATCCTTTACCACGGCAAGCTTGACGTCGTATGAATACGTGCGGTGATGCGAGCCCGCGTTGAGCACGGCGTCGGCACCGCCCACGGCATATGCGCGGGCCCACTGACGAGCCGTGGCCTGGGGAATGCCAAGCTTTGCGGCGAGGGCGCGGTGACCGACCCCCTCTTGGAGGATCTCGACGGCGCGCTGCCTAACCTCGGGCGCATGCGTGCGAGTCCTTGTTGCTTCTGACATACCTGCCACTTCTACTTCTTAGCCTTAAACGTTAAATTGCTTTCTTACGTGCGAGTTAGATAGTAGCATTTTACTGTTTGTTCAAAGCAGTTAATTAAAATAGACGCGGCGTTATCTGGGCATTTGACACCAATTTACGACATTTCTTTATCGATTATTTACGCTGGTAGCTAGCTCGCAGCCAATCGTCATTCGCTTGCCAACAAAATTGGCATCTCTTTATGTCCTTTGGTATAGAGGATATAAGTATTAACCCCTCCCTCAACAATTCTGAGCGGTCCGCAAGGCAGTAGACGCCCTCGCTCCTCGTGATTAGCGCGCATAGCCATCCACCGGAGCAAAACAAAAAGGGCGGGACCTGCTGCGCTTGCAGACCCCGCCCCGGTTGACACCCGATGGGACGCAGTCGGGCGAGGCGGATCCGTGCTACCGCCCCGCCTGGCCGCGAAGTTAACTACAGCTCGTTGGCCGCGTGATATGCCGTGCGAATGGCGCTCGCAATGTCGGCGGTGCGCTCGCCCGAGCAGTCGCCCACGCAGGTCACGGGCACCGTCACGCCATCCAGGTCAAACGCGTTGGCCTTGGAGCCCACGGCCATCACCACGTAATCGCAGGCGATCTTCACCGGCTCCTCGGCGCCGTCCTCGGTGGTGCGAACGGCCTCCACGCCCTCGTCGGTAATGGCGGTCAGGCGGGTCTTCACGTGCTGCTCCACGCTGTGCTCGGCAAAGTCGCTCATAATCAGCGGCAGAATGGTCTCGGACTCGCCCGCGGCAATCTTGTCGAGCATCTCCACGATCGCCACCTCGCAGCCGTGCTGCAGCAGGTACTCGGCAGTCTCGGTGCCCACCAGGCCACCGCCAATGACGGCGACACGGCCCGTAAGCTCCACCTTGCCGGCCAGCACGTCCCAGCTCGAGACGACCTTGTCCGAATCGGCACCCGGAACGGGGATGACCACGTCGTGCGCGCCCACGGCCACAATCGCGGCGTCGGCGGCGTTGAGGTCCTCGGCAGTAGCGGCATGGTTGAGCTCGACCTTCACGCCCAGGCCAGGCAGAATCTTCTCGTAGTACTCGACCGAGCGCATGATCTCGTCCTTGCGCGGAGGCGCGGCCGCCAGCACAATCTGGCCGCCCAGATGATCGCTCGCCTCGTAGACGGTCACATCGTAGCCGCGCTTGGCCGCCACGCGTGCGGCCTCCAGGCCGGCAATACCGCCGCCCACCACGGCGATCTTCTTGTCGCCCTCGCCCGGCTTAATGGCGACGGTCGCCTCGTCGCCGTTCTCGGCGTTGAGCACGCACGAGATGTACTTGCGGTTTTGAATCGCATCGACGCAACCCTTGTTGCAGTTGAGGCACTCGCGGATGGGCTCGCCCGTGGCGGCCTTCAGCGCAATGTCGGGGTCGCACATGAGCGAGCGGCCATAGGCGATGATGTCGGCTGCGCCGTCTTCCAGAATCTTCTCGCCGGCCTCGACCGAGACAACGCGACCGACGGTGGCCACCGGCACGGAGACCAGGGCCTTGACGCGCTCGGCCACGGGCAGCGTCCAGTTGTAGGGCATGGCGCCCATGGGCGGAATGGTGTCGCCCATGTTGCCGGTGTGGTTGGCCTGCGCGACCTGGATCATGTCGATGCCCGCGCCCTCGAGCAGCTTGGCAAACTCGCAGGCCTCGTCGGGCTGCAGGCCGCCCTTGCCGCGCGGCGTGCCGTCGGGGTTCTCCATAATCACGGGGAGCTTGTACTCCACCATCAGCTGCGGCGCGGCTTCCTTAATGGCGGCGACGACCTCCAGCGCGTAGCGGACGCGGTTCTCGAACGAGCCACCGTACTCGTCGGTGCGCTGGTTGAGGATGGCCGAGCACAGCGAACCTACCAGGCGGTCGCCGTGGACCTCGATGGCGTCGATGCCGGCCTGCTGCGCGCGAGCGGCCGAGGCGGCGATGGCCTCCTTGATCTGGGTGAGCTGCTCTACGCTCGCCTCGTTCACAAAGTGCTGCATGTCGTGGTGCAGCTTGGCATATGCCTGCTTGCGGATCTCGTTGGACTCGGCCATTTTGGCGGCAAAGGTCTCCTCGTCGCCGGCGGCCTTGGCCTCCTGCGCGGCCTTGGCGGCAACCATGGAGCCCATGACCATGCGGCCAACACCGGGCACGTCGTACTCGGGGTGGAACAGCTGCAGCGCAACCTTGGCGCCGTGCTTGTGGACGGCGTCGGCCAGCGCCTTAAACGTGGGGATCTGGGCGTCGGTCGCCAGCTTGGGCGTGGGGCTCGCGGTCATAACGGGAGCGACGTCGCCGATGACGATGTAGCTCACGCCGCCACGGGCCAGGCGCTCGTAAAAAGCCAGGCTGCGCTCGCCAATGGAACCGTCGCGCTCCTCGTAACCGGTGGTCAGCGGCGGGAACATAATGCGGTTCTTGAGCTCAAGGGGGCCAACCGTAATGGGCTGGAGCAGCTTGGATGCAGGTGCGGTCATGGACATTCCTCTCTTATAGGCGCGGCGGCGATGTTGCCGCGTAGTTGTTTAAAGGATATGGCATGGAAGCACAGCGGCACAACGGAAATCGGCGGACAGCAGGTAGCGGCAGGTGGATGGGGCGGGACGGCCCGTCGGTTTGTCTCGATCTGTAACAGTTACTCAGCAAAACCGGGTCTTACTGTTACAGATCGAGACAAACCAAACCCGCCTGCTAGAAAATCTCAATCTATAACAACAACTCGGCAAAATCCGTCCCTCGTGTTACAGATTTAGACAAACACGACCCAACCCACCGGTATATCTCGATCTGTAACACCTAGCCGCCCAAATCGGGTCTAGATGTTACAGATCGAGATCTTTGATTGAGAGGCCGAGAATTGAACCGAAAACACGGTCCCGAAATAACAAAAAAGCTCGCCGGCTAGGCCGACGAGCTGCAAGTTCTTGGTCGCGGGGGCAGGATTTGAACCTACGACCTCCGGGTTATGAGCCCGGCGAGCTACCAGACTGCTCCACCCCGCAATGTCTTGGCGCCTCATGTGCGCAAGAAAGAATATTACGCGGGAGTTCGGTAAGCGGCAAGGAAAATCTCGTAGAGCATAATTCCTTCATATTTAAACCCCTCGGCCCCTATCAACGTAAACGAATCGCAGCCGAGCGCCGTCGACGGCACGTATACAATGGTGCGCGTCCTTTTATGCCAACACCGGGAGTAGACATGCTGCTCGCTATCGATATGGGAAACACGCAGACGGCCATGGGCCTGTTTGACGGAGACGAGCTGGTGCAGTCGTGGCGTATGCCCACCGACCGCTCCTATACCGCCGACGAGATCCATGTGCGCCTGATGGGTTTCTTTAAGATGTACGGCCTTTCGCTCGACGCGGTCGACGCGATCGCCTTTGCCGGCGTGGTGCCGCAGCTCTCGCGCGAGTGGCACGCCGTGGCCGACCGCATTGCCGCGGATGCCATCGTCATCGGGCCGCAGACGGCCGCCGTAACCAAGCTGCGGGCGGCGCGCCCCCAGGCCGTTGGTGCCGACCGCGTCGCCAACGCCGTCGCTGCCGAGACCTTCTACGGCGCGCCGGCAATCGTGGTGGACTTTGGCACCGCAACCAATATCGACGTCATTGACGAGGACGGCTATTACATTGGTGGAGCGATTGCGCCGGGCATCCGCATTTCGATGGACGCGCTCGCCGCCCGCGCCGCCAAGCTCGCCAGCGTTCCGCTCGAGGCGCCCGAGCACGCCATCGGCCGCGATACCGAGGAGTGCATCAAGGTCGGCGCCGTAACGGGCGCCGCCGCCATGGCCGAGGGCCTGGTCGCGCGCATGAAGCGCGAGCTGGGACGCGAGGACGCCACCGTTATCGCCACGGGCGGCCTCGCCAGCATCGTCGCCGATTCGACCGACGCCTTCGACGTGGTCGATGGACAGCTCACCATCAAGGGTATCTGCGAAATCTACCGCCGCATGCAGGAGCTGGGATAGAGCAGGGGCTTAAGTCAAGCACGCCCGATGCCACAGTCCCCGCAAATGCTCGCCAAGCCTATTCCCCAGATAGGCGAAACCCTCCCCGGCACAGGCCGAGGAGGGTCTTGTTGTCATCGTTGTCTTTGAGCGCTGGCGCCTCGCGCTACAGTCCGCGAATTCGTACAGCCTCGGGCGGAAACTCTTGCTCGCCGGCATCGGTCTTGATGGTCGCACGACCCCAGATGTCCAGGCCCGCAAACACACCGACCGCAAGCGGCAAGCCGTTGGGCGACACCGCCGCAACTTGGCGGCCCAGCAGCGGCACCATGTCGAAGTACTCGCCCAGCACGGGAGCCAGCGGACCGGCAGCGCCCTGCGGCGTGTTGGCAACAACCGCCCAGGTGTCCACACGGGTCAGCACGGCGGCGGCCAACTCCTCGACCAGCGCTTCGTCGGCCGCATCCACACCGAGCTCGCTCAACGCCGAAAGCTCAATATCCACCGTCACGGCACCGAACATGCCCGCGGCACCGGCACCGCCGTTCACGGTAACGCGCGCGAACGACGTCTCAAATGCGGGCGCGCCGCACACAATGTCGCTCGGCCACTGGATACCCACCTTACCGGCAAGGCCCAACCCCGGCGTCGATGCCGTGCCCACGAGCGCGTCCATCATGCCCATCGCGGCCACAAACGGCAGGCCGTGGAAGGCATGCATGTTCACATCGGGGCGCACAACCAGCGAAAACGTCAGCGAAGCATCGCCCGCGCTCCACGCGCACCAGCCCGCGGACACGCCCTCGCGGCCCGCGTCGCGCGCCGCGTCGAGCTCGGTGCCGGCGACAACAGCATTCATCTCGATCATCTACATACGCCCCAATTCGCCCACGATATGGCCCACGCGGTCCTCGGGCTCCTTGACCTCGACACCGTTGTAGCGGAAGAACCGCGCCGGGTCGTGCATCAGGTCCTCGAGCGGCACCAGCACAAAGTCGCGCTCGCCAATGAGAGGATGCGGCAGGCGCAGCTTTTTGCCGCCGTGGGTCTCGCCATCCATCCACAGCAGGTCCAGGTCGATGGTGCGCGGACCGTTGGCCTTGGCCTTCTTGGAGCGGTCGCGCCCCAGCTCGGCCTCGATCTTCATGAGCTCATCGAGCAGCACCAGCGGCGCCAGCTCGGTCTTGATCTCGATGACGGCGTTGGCAAACGCGTCCTGGCGCGTCTCGTAGGCCGGCTCGCTCTCGTAAATCTTGGAGGAGTTGGACACGCAGGTGAGTGGAATCTCGGCGATCATCTCGCGTGCGGCGCGGATGTTGTCGCAGCGATGCCCCAGGTTGGAGCCCACGGCCACAAACGCGCGGCGCGGCTGTGGCTTGGCAACCGCCCAGTAGCCGTTCAGGAACTGCGCAAAACCCGCGGCGTCGTGCACGCGCACGATGTTGGCACCGGCCTGGATGGCGCCCAGGCACACGCCAAACGTAGCGGCATCGCGCTCGGCGGCCTCGGTCACGCCCGAGACGGCGCCCACAAAGCGCTTGCGCGACACGGCACACATGAGCGGATAGCCCAGTGACGCCATCTTGGCAGTCTCGCGCTGGATGACGATGTCCTCGTTAGCCGACTTACCAAAGCCCGGGCCAGGATCGATGCAGATGCGGTCGCGCGACACGCCGGCATGGATGAGCGTGCGGGCCTGGTCGGACAGAAAGCCCATGACGCGGCGCATGATGGGCGCAGAATCGGGCAGGGTAAAGCGGCGGAGCTGCGAGGTGGGCACATAGGCCTCCTCGCGGCGGGCGCTGCGGCGCATCATGGCGGCCAGGCGGTCATTGGACTCCGATGCGGCCTCGGTGGCTGCGGACGCGGCCTCGGGCGCGGGCGCGACGGTCTCGGCGGCAGCTGCCTGCTCGGCGGCCGGCGTCTCCTGCCCCAGCTCGGTTACAGGCTCGGACGTGGGCTCCGGTTCGCCAAACGGCAACGAGGGCTGCACCACGCCGCCCGGAAGCTTGGCCTCCGGCTTAGGCTCGCCCAGCAACTTGCCACGACGGCGACGGGCCGGCTTCTCGGCCTCGCGCGCGGCCCCGGATGTGGCGGTTCGCGTGCCTTCTCGGCAACAAACGCCGCAGCCGAGGTATCGAGCTGCACCGTCGCGTGCGTGCGGGCGGGTGCGGCGACCTCGCCGGCATGCATCACGATGATGCCGCAGGTGCTCGTCTTAACAAACTCGACCATCTTGGGATCGGTGAAGCCGGTCACGTCGTTGACGATCGAGGCGCCGCAGCGCACGGCCGCCTTGGCAACCGCCACATGACGCGTGTCGATCGAGACGATGGCGCCCTCCTTGGCCAGCGCGCGCACCACGGGCAGCACGCGGCGAGCCTCCTCGTCGGGGTTGACCGGGGTAAAGCCGGGGCGCGTGGACTCGCCGCCCACGTCGATGATGTCGGCGCCGGCGTCGAGCATCGCCAGGCCGTACTCGATGGCGGCATCCGGATCGAAGTGCTCCCCGCCATCGCTAAACGAATCGGGCGTCACGTTGAGGACGCCCATGATGCGCGGACGGTCAAAGCTGAGCTCGTACTTTCCGCACCGCCATGTCTTGCTGTCGTTCGCCATGAACATCCTCCTAAAATGCCCACGCCGCCGAGTCTGGGGAGCTGGCGGCGGGGTCGCTTTGCACTCAGTCTTTCTATTGTATCCGCGCGCGCGGGCTAGAACGCAAACGCGGCCGCGATGTCGCAAGAAATCAGCAGGTCGGCATTTGCATCCTGATCGGTGGGAGCAAGGTTGCATATGGCCAGCGTATCGCCGGTAAAGTATCGCGTAAGGCCTGCCGCCGGATACACCACGAGCGAGGTCCCGCCCACAATGAGGGCATCGGCGGCGGCGATGGCGGCAACGGCACCGGTCAACACATGCTCGTCGAGCGGCTCTTCGTAGAGCACTACATCGGGCTTGATGCGGCCGCCGCACGCGGGGCACGCAGGCACGCCCGCGGCATCCTCGTGCTCGCGCGAGCAAATCCACTCGGCGCTATAGACCGCGCCGCACGACTGGCAAATGTTGCGATGGACCGATCCGTGCAGCTCGAACACGCGCTGTGAGCCGGCCATCTGATGCAGGCCGTCGATGTTTTGCGTCACCACGGCGTCGAGCTTGCCGGCGCGCTCCAGCTCGGCCAGCTTGGTGTGGCAGCGGTTGGGCTTAGCGTTAAGCGCGATCATCTTGGTGCGGTAAAAGTCGAAGAACTCGGCCGGATGCGCCTCGTAAAAGCTATGCGACAGCATGGTCTCGGGCGGATAGGCAAACTGCTGGTGATACAGGCCGTCCACGCTGCGAAAATCGGGAATGCCGCTTGCCGTGGAAACACCAGCGCCGCCAAAGAACACCACGCGCTCGTGGGTATTGAACAGCTCCGCCAGCGCGGCGGAGGCCTGCCTGGGATCTGTTATCGCTTGCGTCATGTTTGTCCTCCGTCCATGTTGGTCGGGGCGGCCGCGATTGCGCCGTCGCCCACGGAGCCCACCCCGCCCCCGTTGCGCTAATCTTAAGCCTGCCAACCCCGTCGAAAGGACACCATGCCTCAGACTTACACTTTCGCCTCGTGGAACGTCAACGGCCTGCGCGCCGTGCTAAAAAAGGACCCGAGCTTTATCCAGATCGCGCAAGAACTCGACGTCGATATCCTGGCGCTGCAAGAGACCAAGCTGCAAGAAGGCCAGGTCGATATTGACCTGCCCGGCTATCACCAAACCTGGAGCTACGCCGAGCGTAAAGGCTATTCGGGCACCGCGGTCTTTAGCCGCCAGGAACCGCTACGCGTGCTGCACGCCGCTGCGCTGCTGTCCTACGCCGGCGAAGGCGAGGCTGCCGAGCTCGTTGCCCAAGCCGCGACCGAGGGCCGCGTCTGCGCGCTCGAGTTCGACAAGTTTTGGTTTGTTGACGTCTATACGCCCAACGCGCAAAACGAACTCGCGCGCATCGATGTGCGCATGGCCTGGGACGATGCCTATCGCGGCTTTTTGAGCGCGCTTGAGCGCGAGAGCGGCAAGCCCGTCGTAACTTGCGGCGACTTTAACGTGGCGCACGAGGAGATCGACCTTAAGAACCCCAAGTCCAACCGCGGCAACGCGGGCTTTTCGGACGAAGAACGCGGCAAGTTTACCGAGCTGCTCAACGCCGGCTTCACCGATACCTGGCGCGCGGCAAACCCCGACGTCGAGGGCGTCTACAGCTGGTGGAGCTACCGCTTTAATGCTCGCAAGAACAACGCCGGCTGGCGCATCGATTATTTCCTGGTGAGCGACGCAATCGCCGACAACGTACGCGACACCGGCATCCGCGGCGACATCTTTGGCAGCGACCACTGCCCCGTCACCCTCACGCTAGAACTCTAGCCCCAATTGATCCCCTGGGGACGGAGGAAATGGGATCATTTTCACCTCGCGAGGGAACCCACGCGGCCCTCCCGCCACGGAACTGACCCATCTACTACGTTTAAGCCACTACCCTCAACCACAGCGAACAACGCAAAAAGAAAACCGCAGGTAGAAAGCCTGCGGTTTTTCATAAAACGCGGTCATGGTCGGGGGTATCAAGCTAAACGTAGTAGATGGGCCAGTTTCGTGGCAAGCGCCGCCAACTGATTCCCCGGGAACGTCTGGAGACGGAGGAAAACGGATCGATTTGGCTCTCTGAGGGCCACGATGCCCGTCATATCAGCCGGCCATTCCAAAACTATGCCGGTTTACGGGGCTGAATCGCGAACCCCCAACCATACGCAATTCCGAAATAATAAAACCTCAGGTAAACGGCTTGCTCTATTTTGAAAAAAGCCGGTATGGTCGGCCTACGCTAATCTAGCCCCGTAAACCGGCATAGTTTTGAAATGGTACTTCGGAAGTATTGATTCACGCCCCGGCGCAACCAGCCCTACAGCCCGTATTTCACGACAACGCGGTTGATCCGTCGACACCAAGGCTTGTAGAGGGCGGCCAAGAACACGCAGGTCGCGAGGCCGTGTGTGATATCGAACGGCACTGCCGTGGCAAGACGCGCCACGACGCCCGCCCACGTGAGCGGTTGTACAAAACCGATAATGTCGTACGCGTTGATCACCACGCCGTACAGCAGACCCGAAGCAAAGCCGTACGCCATCAGCGCCGGCATGCGCACGGTTCCATCCGCACGGTCGAACGCACCGGCATGCGCCAGCGCACCGCCAACATAGCCAACCAGGCCCCAGGCATACATCTGCCATGGCGTCCACATGCCCTGCCCAAAAAAGAAATTGCTGGTCAGTGCTGCCAACGCGCCGACCATGAAGCCGTTGCGACGCCCGAGCGTCGCCCCGGCGATGATGGCGATGGCGCTCACGGGTTTAAAGTCGGGAATGGGGCCGAACAAGATGCGGCCCGCCGCCGCCAGCGCCGCCAGCACCAGCGTGGGCATAATCTGGCGCAGGCCCGGTCGCGACGCCTCGTAGCCTGCAAAGAACAGCGCAAGCACCAGCGCCACCACGACAAGCATGGCGAGCGCCGCCTGCTCAACGCCCGCCAGCAACGCCGTTGCCATCACCGCCGGCACCGCCAACAACAGCGGAATCTCCAGTTTTGTGAGTAAACGCGAGAAACGACAGTCCGTCATCCCATCACGCCCTATAGAACACGTTGTCGGCAAAGAAGTCGGCCGGGGGCTCCACGCAGGCAATCTCGCCGTCAAACATCATGGCGACGTCGTCGGCTACCTGCTCGGCAAAGTCCAAATCGTGCGTAGCCATGATGACGGTGCCGCCAGCCTTCGCATGGTCACGCAGGGCACGGGCGATGATGCGGCGGCTGGCCAGGTCCAAACCCTTGGTGGGCTCATCGAGCAATAGCAGCTCGGGGCCAATCAACAGCAGCTTTGCCAACGCAAGCAGCTGGCACTGACCGCCCGAAAGATCGTACGGGTGACGCGCCTCCAAGCCCGCCAGACCCAGGCGCGCTGTCTGCTCCCGTGCTGCGGCCTCGTCGTATCCGCAGGTCGAGGCCCATTCCATCAGCTCATCGCGAACCGTCTCGGCAACCAGCAATGCCTTGGGATTCTGTGGCAGCAGCGCCGCCGAGGCCGCTTCGCGCACCATGCGGCCGCGCTGCAGCTTGGCGGTCTTCGCCAGCACCGAGAGCATCGTCGACTTACCGCATCCGTTGCCGCCCACGATTGCATGCACCGCGCCAGCCGAAAACGAAGCATCGAGCCCGCGCAGCACCCAGCCGGACGCTCGATCGTAGCGAAACCAGCCTTCCGACAGGGTGGTAGCCGACCCGCCGTGCATTTTTTGGAGTATTCTGCTTCCATCCGTGCGCGAGAAGGCTTCCGAGCCGTTCTCGAGCGACGTTTGCGCCACAAATTCGGACGATTTGTCCAATTCCGAACTTTTTTTCGCGCTCGATACGTCCCCGGGCGGCTCCAGAGAGCCCAAATTGTCCTCACGCCTGCTGAATACTCCTTTATTTGCACATCGGATGGCACCCCACCCCAACATGTCATCGGAAAACAGCGATTCTCGGCGTCCCAAAGAAGCCATATCCGCCACCTCGCGCACGCGACCGTCCTCAATCCGGTACGCACACGTCGCGTATTCGAGCATTGGGCGCGGCTGATGCGTCGCCACAACAACCGTGCAGCCCAGCTCGCGATTCACACGAAACAGCGCGTGCAGGAAATTCTTCTCCGCAACCGGATCAAGCTGAGACGTGGGCTCGTCGAGCAGCAGCACGCGCGGGCGCAGCGTCAGAACGGCCGCCAACGACAGCAACTGTTTGCGACCGCCCGAAAGCGTGTCAGTATCGCGGTGAAGCCAATCTTCCAGCCCAAAGAAATAGCTGGTCTCAGCTACGCGACGGCGCATCTCATCACGCGCTAGCCCCAAGTTTTCCAGGCCAAACGCCATCTCGTGCCACACGGTTTCGCACACGATCTGGTTCTCGGGATCCTGGAACACATAGCCCACGCGCTCCGCCGATGCCCGCACATCCATGTCGGCGACGTTCTCGCCCAGCACGAGCAGTTCGCCAGTGCGCTCGCCCGCCGGAGCGATCTCGGGCTTGAGTAGCGACAGCAACGTCGACTTACCCGATCCGGTACCGCCGACAAGCAGCGCAAATGCACCTTGGGGAACAGACCAGTCGAGTCCCTCGAGCACCGCAGCATCCGCATCGGGGTAGGCAAAGCTCAGGCTCCGCACCTCAATCGCCGGCATATCCGGGCCGCACGCCGCGCCCGACACCGGGCCCCTATCCAACCGAGCCATCAGCCAAACCTCTTCTCATCAATCGCGTGCAACGCGCAAGGCAGCACCATCCAGGCAGCGTACACGACATAGCCCAGCCACGGCGCCGGCACCGAGAGCTGAGGATAAAACGAATACTGCGTTGTCGCGGCCCACGCCGCCGCAACCGCAGCGGCGCCAAACAGCGTAAGCCCCACCAGCGCGGCAACGTCGCCGCGCCCCAGCCGATACCGCGCATACGTCGTACGACGCGTCGCGGCACCCCATCCGCGCGAGCGCATGGCGTCGGCGCGCTCCAGCGAATCCTCCATGCCCCAGCCCATCAGCACGCTCGAGGCCCGCAAGCGCGAGCGCACGGGGTCGGCCGGCGCGCGGCCCGGCACATCAATCGCATCCTGCACCGCCAGCACCGTACGACCGCGGCGCAAAAACTGTGGGATAAGCCGCATGCACATCGAAATCATGAGCGCGATCACCGGCGCGGCGTTGCCCAAAAGCGCAAGCACCTTGTCGTATTCGAGCATCGACGACGCCGCCTCAAACCACAGCACGCTCGCCACAAACAGCCCGCCCATGCACAGGCCGTATACCATGCTCTCCAGATACACCGCGCGCATGCCAATACGGAACAGTTCCGTCGAGCCCGAGGCGCTAAACAGCGGATTGACCAGCGCGATAATCAAAATCACCGGCAGCTGCCAGCGGAGTGCGCCCAGCGTGCGGGCAGCCCCACGCGTCGCAAATCCATACGCCAGCCCGCCCGCAAGTGACAGCGCAATCAGCACCGGCTGCATCGAGGACATGGTGAGCCCCAGCGTCAGCACTATATAGAGTGCCGGCACCGCCGGATGCGACATCGAGAATGCCGCGACGGGCTCGCCGCCAAACTCCTCACGTATGTTGTCCACGGGCACCCCCGTCTCCTCGCTCAAACGACAGCTCCGCAGCACCGCCAACGCCGCACGCAAGCAGTGCAAACGCCACGCCGGCGGCGCAAGCCTCAACCGCCGCAAACCAATCGTTACGCGCTCATCATATGCCTGCGGTATCATATTGCGCCGTGTATCGTTTCCAAACACACGTCTCTATAACGTAACAGGAGATCACATGGACGCAACCGCAATTATCCTCGCTGCCGGCGAGGGCACCCGCATGAAGTCGAACCACTGCAAGGTTTCGCACAAGATCCTGGGCAAGCCCATGGTCCAGTGGATCGTCGACGCCACCATCAAGGCCGGCTGCAGCCGCGTCGTGGTCGTCATCGGCAGCCACGCCGATGAGATGCGCGCCCTCATCGATGGCGCCTACGCCAACAGCGCCACCAAGGTTGAGTGCGTTGAGCAGACCGAGCGCCTGGGCACCGGCCACGCTGTAAAGGTCGCGCTCGAGGCCTGCGGCATCGCCGAGGGTCCGGTCGTCGTGCTCAACGGCGACCTGCCGCTCATCACCGCCGACACCGTCGCCAAGTTCGCGCAGACCGTCGCCACCGGCGAGCTCGCCTGCACCGTCATGACCATGACCCCGCCCGACCCCTTCGGCTACGGCCGCATCAAGCTAGGCGCCGACGGCCAGATCGAGCGCATCATCGAGCAGAAGGACTGCACGCCCGAGCAGGCTGCCACGCTGTTGGAGTGCAACGCCGGCTGCTACGCCTTTGACGGTGCGCAGCTCGCCGCCCACATCGACGAGATTGGTAACGACAACGCACAGTCCGAGTACTACCTGCCCGACATGCTCGAGATCCTCAAAGGCCATGGTCAGGCAGTCTCCATCTTCCACTGCGACGACTACCGCGACGGCCTGGGCGTCAACAGCCGCATCCAGCTCGCACAGCTTACCGCCATTGCACGCGACCGCATCAACGAGCACTGGATGGCCGAGGGCGTCACGTTCATCGATCCCACGCAGGCCTGGATCGGCCCCGATGCCACCATCGGCCGCGACACCGTCGTGTGGCCGCAGACGCACCTGATCGGTCACGTCACCGTGGGCGAGGAGTGCCAGCTTGGCCCCAACAGCCGCCTCACCGACACCACCGTCGGCAGCGGCTGCGTCATCGACGAGACTATCGCCATCGAGGCCGTCATCGAGAACGGCGTCGATTGCGGCCCGCGCGCCTACCTGCGCCCGGGTACCCACATGCTCGACGGCTCCAAGGCCGGCACGCACGTGGAGATCAAGAAGTCCACGATCGGCGAGGGCTCCAAGGTTCCGCACCTGTCCTACATCGGCGACACCACCATGGGCGCCGGCGTCAACGTGGGCGCGGGCTCCATCACCTGCAACTACGACGGCGTGCACAAGCACAAGACCGTCATCGGCAAGGATGCCTTCATCGGCTCCGACACCATGATGGTCGCACCCGCCCAGATCGGCGACGGTGCGCTCGTGGCCGCCGGCTCCGTCATCACCGAGCCGGTCCCGGCAGACGCACTTGGCCTGGGTCGTGCCCGTCAGGTAAACATTGAGGGCTGGGCCGCCGATTATCGCCGCCGTCTGCACGAGGACGACGAGGTATAACGTTTTACCAAGCATCTAAGGAGCTGTTCCCATGGGGAGCGGCTCCTTTTTCTATCGTGACCTGCGCAACCGGATGAGTGGTCGGTTCGTGTCCGTTGACGGTAAAGACGTTATCAAGACCCGATTAACCCCGTCGCGCGGTTACAATGCAACAAGGCATCTATATGGCATTCGATATAAAGGAGAAGGGTAATGCCGATTAATGATCCCGAGAAGTCGGAGAATATGCGCAAGTCCATCCGCGTGTATTCCGGTTCCTCCAACCGTCCCCTCGCTCAGAAGATCGCTGAGTACCTTGGGGTCGAGCTTTCGGGCCTTACGCTAAAGCAGTTCGCCAACGGTGAGATTTACGCCCGCTACGACGAGACCGTCCGCGGCGCCGACGTCTTCCTGATTCAGTCCGTGGCCGGCGGCAACGTCAACGACATGCTCATGGAGCTGCTCATCGCCACCGACGCTGCCAAGCGCGCATCCGCCCGCTCCATCACTGCCGTTATCACCCACTACGGCTATGCCCGCCAGGACCGCAAGGCCGGCCCGCGCGAGCCCATCACCGCCCGCCTCGTCGCCAACCTGCTCGAGCGCGCCGGCGTCAACCGCATCATCACCCTCGACCTGCACCAGGGCCAGATCCAGGGCTTCTTCGATATCCCGGTTAACCACCTGTCCGCACTGCCGCTGTTTGGCCAGTACTACAACGACATGCACTTCGACACCGACAACCTGGTTGTCGTCTCCCCCGACGTGGGCCGCGCCAAGGCCGCCAAGAAGCTGTCTGACATGCTCGGCTGCGACCTGGCCATCGCCCACAAGGGCCGTCCGCGCCACAACGCCGCCGAGGTCATGGGCATCATCGGTGACATCAAGGGCAAGACCTGCATCATCAACGACGACATGATCGACACCGCTGGCACCCTGTGCGCCAACGTCAAGGAGCTCAAGGCTATGGGCGCTGGCGACATCTACGTCTGCGCCACCCACGGCATCTTCTCCGGTCCGGCCATCGAGCGTCTGAACGACGCCCCGATCGTCGAGTGCCTCGTCACCGACGCCATTCCCGTCGAGGTCGGCGGCAAGATCAAGACCATCTCGGTCGCCGAGGAGTTCGCTCAGGCCATCTCCGCCGTTTACCACGAGGAGCCCGTCTCCACGCTCGTCGGCGGCGACTTCGCGCTGTAGTCCAACGCGCATCGCATCATCTTTGATGCTTTTAAAGGGTCGGAAGCTCGCTTCCGGCCCTTTTTCTATCCCTCGCCAACCTTCCCTGGACAATTGGTTCAGATACGTATTTTTTAAAGCCCCAAAGGGCCGTTCGGAGCCTTCTGAGCTCCCCGGCGGATGCCATGCCGCCCAAAGCTCATCGTTTTCGAGTACAACCGCCGCATATTTACCCTCAAATCACCCTCGAAGGCCCTTAGAAACGCCTCGAATGCCCGTCGCCTTATACGTATCTGAACTAACTGTCCAGTAGCTATCGTCAACCTTCGCGGCAGAGCTCAATTTCCTGCAATCCCCTCAACCGATTCCATCGATTTCATAACACCCAGCCGTTCATGGCGCACAGCGCCCCGCTGAGCGAAAAGAACGGTATGGCGGTCGCATTCTGCCGCCAACTTAGTACGTTATAGCTATGACGACCGTGATTTCACATTTCTCCGCCCTCCGCGCAATTCGTCGCGCACGACGGGCGTACTCTGCCCTACCCTGGGACTCCGTTGATAGTGAACAGCAAGCACAGGCCTTGGCTAGCTGCATTCCCAATAATGACGCGATAGACTTTGGCGCACTTTCGATACTCGACGCCTGGAATGAAGATGATTCCGAACTACTCGATCTTCTCGTTTCAAACGAAGACAACAGACGCCCCGACAAGCGACTTCTTCAGCATATTCTCTCCGCTCCGCTTCCTGAAGGTGCAATTATGCACGTCGAGGCCGACATCTACGCAACGTCTCCTGCCATGACAGCCATGCTTTGTTCTAAAAATGAATCGGTCGCCAAAACCTTGATGCTCCTTATGGAGCTGCTCGGAACCTACTCCCTTCCGCCCGAGGCAACCTACCCCATCGCCTATGACGACATCTGGCCCAAGGGCGATAGCTGCGCAGCGACGGGCGATCTTGATTGCCTGGGCGGCCAGTCGGCAGCCAAACAGCAGAACGAAACCCGCTACGAACAGGCGCACTACAAATGCGAGCCCGCCACGACCATCGAAGATCTCGAGGCGGTCGCGCGCTTCGCCAAAAGTAGCTCATACACCTCGTTTCGCACGGCAGTCAAGCTTGCCCGACCCGGATCTGCATCCCCAGCCGAATCCCTAATGTTAGCCGTTCTCGGAGCGCCCATGCGCTTTGGCGGATTCGGATGTTGCAGCCTGCCCATGGGAGGCCTGCTACTCAACTATCGAATCGACTTCGACACTCTTGCGGTTAACATGTCCTCCGGCATCCCTTACGCCATCTGCGACCTATATTGCCCGGCCGCCGGAGTCGACAACGAATACAACGGAATTGGGCATGAGCTTCAAAACGCTCGCATCCACGATGGCAATCGAAATAATGGCCTCAAGGCAATGGGCATCCACGTCCTGGTTATCAATCGCGACCAAATGAAAGACCTTGTTGCACTCGAAGCCTTCGCCCAAACGATGCATCGACTCGCAGGAGTCCGATTCCGATATCGCATCAAGGGCTATCGCAAGCGTCAGGCCGCTTGGCTCAACGCTCTGCGGGCCGGAATCGGCCTTGCGCCGGTCTAAACGGCGAATCACCCGTGCGCCGTCGAACAGGGCTGGACAGTTAGTTCAAATACGTATAAATAGACACATTGAATTAGGCTGTTTTGCAGCTATCTCTATACCATTCGCCCTATTTGAAAGCGGGGTAGACTTCAAAACAGCGTCATATGGACTAACTAAAGTTCCAAAACAACGTATCGGCATTGAATTGAGCAATTCGAGTCCTCAGAACTTATACGTATCTGAACTAACTGTCCACCTCGGATTTTGACGGCCGTCCAAACGCCCCCAAACAACCTCAATTGCCCTCCATTTGACAGCGGCAACAGGGTCGCTCACCATAGCAGGCGACAAATCAACGAAAGGATGAACATGGCAGCTGCACAGCCGCTTAAGATTCGCATGGTTGCCGGACTTGGCAACCCTGGCGATGAGTATGCCGAGACCCGCCACAACGCCGGTTTTAAGGCGATCGACGAGCTGGCCCGTCAGGCCGGCGTCACGTACTGGAAAAACCAAGCAGGCGCCGAGGTCGCGCTCATCAACATCAACGATGCCGAGGAAGAGAACGGCAAGCGCCAGATTGTGCTGGTCAAGCCACAGTCGTACATGAACACCTCGGGCGGCCCCATCTCCAAGCTTTGCCGCGAATACAAGATCAAGGCCGAGGAGCTGCTCGTAATCCACGACGAGCTCGACATTCCCGCCGGCGACGTACGTGTTAAGGTGGGCGGTGGCCACGCCGGTCACAACGGCCTGCGCTCCATCATCGACAAGATGGGCAGCCGCGACTTCAGCCGCATCCGCACCGGCATCGGCAACCCTCCCGGCAAGATGGCCGTCGCCGACTACGTGCTTAAGCAGCTGCGCGCCCGCGAGGCCGAGGATTTCCAGGACACCTGCGCCCGCGCCGCAGATGCCGCCGGCCTGGCGATCGTACACGGCGTAATCTATGCCCGTGACCACGTCAACGGCTCCGCCTCCGCCAACGGCAAGCACTAAAACCTACCATTTAGGGATGTTTATTTTGGCAGGTTTTATATGCGGAAACGCCGCGGCGGCCGCGTCGCAATAAACCCTGTGCCGCCATACATATGCAGCCTCCAAAGGGGGCCGGCCTCACCGATGCGCGAGACCGGCCTCCTTTGCCGTTTTGCCTGATAAAACCTGCCAAAATAAACCTGTCCCTAAATGGCCGGTCACTTTTCCCGCCTGCCAAAGATACACGTAAGCGACATGTCCATGAGGGTATAATTTGCACCGTATGTCTGCACAACGCCTGTGCGCGTACGGTTTTATTCGGGCTGCCGTCCATTTCCGTGGAGGCACGGTTCGGCGGCCCTAACAAGAGAGGGGTTCTATGTATAAGATCCTGGAGAAGACGCAGTTCTCGGAGAAGGTGTTCAAGTTCCGCATCGAGGCGCCTGCAATCGCCAAGCATGCGCACGCTGGACAGTTCCTCATGGTTCGCGCCAACGAGACGGGCGAGCGTGTCCCGTTTACCCTGGCCGGCTGGAACGGTGACGAGGGCTGGGTCGAGTTCATCTTCATGGTGATCGGCAAGACCACCGAGATGCTTTCCACCTACGAGGCCGGCGAGTCGCTGCGCGACGTCGTGGGCCCGCTGGGCGTTCCCACCGAGATGGCCGAGGGCCCCTGCGCCGTCATTGGCGGCGGCGTCGGCCTGGCAATTGCCTTCCCGGTCGCCAAGCACCTGGTCGAGACCGGCCACGAGGTGCACGCCATCATGGGCGCCCGCACCAAGGACCTCCTGCTCATGGAGGACCAGTTCCGCGAGCTCCTCGACGAGGACCACATCCACATCACCACTGACGACGGCTCCTACGGCGAGCAGGGCGTTGTCACCGCTCCGCTGGAGCGCCTGCTGCAGGACAAGGCCGTGAGCCAGGTCTTCTGCGTCGGCCCCGTTCCGATGATGAAGTTCTCGACCCTCACCGCCCAGAAGTACGACACCCCCATCACCGCGTCGCTCAACCCCATCATGGTTGACGGCACCGGTATGTGCGGCTGCTGCCGCGTCGAGGTGGGCGGCGTGACCAAGTTCGCTTGCGTCGACGGCCCCGACTTCGATGCCACCCTGGTCGACTGGGATGACCTTCGTGCCCGCCAGGCCGCTTACCGTTCCGAAGAGGGCGCGTCCCTCAAGGCCTATGAGGAAAAGAGCTGCGCATGCCACTAGTTAACGGTCGTTTCGTTGCCGATATGAAGTCGCCCCGCACCCCCGATAACGAGGAGCCGGCTGCCGAGCGCGCCTGCGACTTCCGCCCCGTCGACAAGGGCTTCACCGAGGAGATGGCGCTGGCCGAGGCCGAGCGCTGCCTCAACTGCAAGAAGCCGTTCTGTGTTGAGGGCTGCCCCGTCAACATCAACATTCCCCGCTTTATCGAGCAGATCCGCGCGAAGGACTTCGGCGGCGCCCTCGATACCATCCGCGAGGACTCCATGCTTCCCGCTATCTGCGGCCGCGTCTGCCCGCAGGAGAACCAGTGCGAGGGCAAGTGCATCCGTGGTAAGAAGTCCGAGCCCGTGGCCATCGGCCAGCTCGAGCGCTTCCTGGGTGACCGCCCCGAGCTCGCCTCCACGCCCAAGATGGCTCCCAAGAACGGCAAGAAGGTCGCCGTCGTCGGCTCCGGCCCGTCCGGCATCACCTGCGCCGGCGAGCTCGCCCGTAACGGCTTTGACGTTACCGTCTTCGAGGCCTTCTTCACCGGCGGCGGCGTGCTGGTCTACGGCATCCCCGAGTTCCGTCTGCCCAAGGCGGTCGTCAAGCGCGAGATTGACGGCCTGGAGGACATGGGCGTCAAGTTTGAGTACAACTCCGTCGTGGGCAACATGGCCACGGCCGAGGAGCTGTTCGAGCAGGGCTTCGACGCCATCTACGTGGCGACCGGCGCTGGCCTGCCCAAGTTCCTCAACGTCCCCGGCGAGAACCTGCCCAACGTCTTCTTCGCAAACGAGTACCTCACCCGCGTGAACCTGATGAAGGCCAACAAGTTCCCCGAGTACGACACCCCCACCAAGCACGGCAAGAACGTCGTTGTCTTTGGCGGCGGCAACGTGGCTATGGACGCCGTCCGTACCGCCAAGCGTCTGGGCGCCGAGCACGCCATCATCGCTTACCGCCGTACCGAGGACGAGATGCCCTGCCGTCGTGCCGAGCTGCACCACGCCAAGGCCGAGGGCGTCGAGGTTCTGCCGCTCGTTTCCCCGCTCGAGTTTGTCGCTGGCGAAGACGGCTCCGTGTGCGCCGTCAAGGTCCAGAAGATGGAGCTCGGCGAGCCCGACGAGTCCGGCCGTCGTCGCCCGGTGCCCATCGAGGGCGCCATCGAGGAGATCCCCTGCGACGTCGCGATCTCGGCTATCGGCACCAACGCCAACCCCTTCGCAAAGAAGATCGGCGGCAAGATGGAACTCAACAAGTGGGGCTACATCGTCGCCGACGAGGAGACCGGCCAGACCACCGATCCCCGCATCTGGGCCGGCGGCGACATCGTCACCGGTGCCGCTACGGTCATTCTGGCGATGGGCGCTGGCAAGAAGGCCGCCGCTTCCATCACCAAGAGCCTGCTGGGCGAGTAATCACCTACAGCGCTAGCCATCAAACGGCAAAGTCCCCGTCGAGCACACGCCCGGCGGGGACTTTTTCTATGCCGACCGTTCCACCACCACAAAGGGGACAGGCACCTTTGTGGTGGTTTGGGACTTGGTCGGTCGTTTTGTCTCAATCTGTAACAGTTAGACCCTGTTGAGCATCGTAGTTGTTACAGATCGAGACATCGCTCCAACCGCCTCCGTTTTGTCTCAATCTGTAACAGTTAGAGACCAAATATCCCGCCTGGTGTTACAGATCGAGACATTAGGTTGGCAGCCGAACAGTTCATCTCAATCTGTAACACCTGGAGCCCAAATATCTGGCTCGGTGTTACAGATTGAGATTTTACTGAAGCCGAGAATGGGCGCTGTCGCCAAAACCTAACGCTTGCGACGCTTGGTCGCGGCGATGCCGGCAGCGGCGACGGTTGCGCCGGCGATGCCCAGGGCAGCGACCGTCATCGCGACGGAGTCACCCGTGCTGGTGAGCTCCGTGCCGCCGGACTTCTTGCCGTTCTCGCCCTTACCCTTGGACTTGTCCGTCGTCACCGTGGTCGTCGTCGAAGTCGAACTGCCCGCAGGGGCCCCGGCGCCACCAGAGCCATCCGCACCGCCGCCCTGCTCGCCGTCGCCAGGCGTCGGGTCCGGCTCGGGCGTCGGCTCGGGATCGGGCGTCGGCTCAGGCGTCGGCTCATCGGTCACCGTGATCGTAATGTTCAGACGCTCGGAATACTCGCTGTACGACATGCCAGGGCGCTGTGCCGCAATGCGCACATACATGTTGCTATCGAGCGCAATAGGCTCGGTGTACTTTACGCGGCCTTCATCACGGCAGGGGCAGGTGTCGTTGGTGGTGTACCAAATCGTCGTGCCATCCTCGGCAGAAAGCTCCAACTTCGTGCCCTTGGGCACCGTAATGTAGTTCTCCTTGGGCGACCATGCACCAAACGTCGTCGCACCAATCGTCGCCACCGGTCGCGCCGGTCGCACTGCCTCGGCAGACACGCGAACGTCGACCTGCTTGGACAGCGCCGTGCCGTCCACCGCCGCCGTCAACGTCGTCAAACCGGGCAGAGCACCATGCAGCACAAACGTCGCCGCGCCGTCCTCGCCCGTCACGGCCTGGGTGGCATCGACAGAGCAGATAGCCGAGGACTCCAGTCCAACACTAACCTTGGCGCCCGCAAACGGCTTGCCCGCCTTATCGGTCACGTGCGCCACCAGCTCAAAGTCACTGCCATCAAGCATGGTCACGGCCTGCTCCACGTTGAGCTTGAGCTTGTCGGCACGAACGCCCACGACAAGCTCACCACTTGCCCAGCGCGCCATGTCCGTGCCGGCGTAGTTGCGAGCACCGTCGAGCTCAAACGCCACCGTCGAGCCCGCCTCACGCGCATCGGCATAGCGAATACGCAGCACGCGCGACAGCGGCTTGCCATTGGGATCGTCCTGTTTGTCGAGCCACGTATACGTCACGTCGCCCAAGCCCTGCGCGCACAATGCGACCGGGGTATCGTCGCTCGCGTCCATATACTGCGTAAACTCAACCTCGACGCAATCGGTATAGGCATGGGCCGAAGCCACCTCGGGCGCCGCCGTCGACACCAAGCCAATGTTCACCTCAGTCTGAATCGGCGGCACGCGCAGCCAAGCCGAACGCGCCTCCTCATACCCGTCCTTGGTCACGCGCACCTGATACCAGCCGGTCGGCGTATTCCAGTTGTACGCACCGTCCGCACCCGTTGCAAGCGGATTGTCCTGCTCATACTCCTCGGCATCCCAACGCACTGCATTGGTACCGGCCGCATCGTCGGCGCTCCACAGCTCAACCGTCGCGCCTTCAACCGCATTGGACAGCAGGCCCTCGTACACCACGCCCGCAGGATCGGGTGCAGCCTTGGCAGCCACATTGCGATAACGCGCCTCGAAGATCGACTGCATCTTCTCGTCCGAGATCAAGCCGTCCTTGTTGGCCTTGTAGACCTCGGCATCGGTCAGCTCGCCCCAGTTGACCGTAATACGATTCTGGCACGCGCCCACCACGGTGCCCGCCGAACCGGCCGTCAGCACGCCGGCGATTGTCATAACGGAGCCCACCGCCACATCGGTGCTATCGTGGCAGAGCTGGCGATACAGCAGATCCTCAAACGCACGCGCCTTCTCCATGGCGTCGCGCAGGGCGTAAATGCACCTCCAGTCGTCCTCGGTCTTCTCGGGCTTGGCAAGCAAGCGCGTATGCTGGAGCTCATAGCCCTCGCGCTCGCCCTTCACCTTCTGCATACGGACGTTCACGTTCTCCCAGTTCTTGCTGGCATCGTTCACGCCGTAAATGCCGGTAAAGATGCCGATGCCCTGGGTCGCCGCGGGAAACGCCTGGCCGGCTGCCTTCCACGCATCGGTCTTAAAGACCTGGCCGAACATCTCGCACTCGATCTTATAGCTCTTGAGCGAACGGATCGTGCGGATGAGCTTCATATGGGCGCTCACGTCGCCGTTGAGCTTCCAGGCCATGAGCCATCCGCGCACCTTGGAGTTGTTGAGGCTATGGACCACATTCCAGTTGTCGTACAGGTTGTCCAGAATGTCGCACTGCATGGCGATCGAGTTAAACAGAAGCGCCTGGTTCTTGTTGTTATTGGAGTTCTCGATAAACTCCGACTCTATATAGGCCGTCCGCTCGCCATCGGGCGCGGCGACTTTAAAGCCCTTGACGGTATCGTCGTCAGCCGCCTTGTAGCTCAGCGAGCTGCCGAGCGCCTGGCCCAAATCGTTAAACCCGCTCGTCGACTGGCCGTTGTACTCGCTGGCCTTAATGCCCGCACACTTGTTGAGCGCCGCAGCGGTTGCGTCATTCCAGCTTCCGTATTGGTTGAGCCGGCCGATACCCATCGACTGGCCCACCAGATCCTCGGCCTGCTGGGCAATAAACTCCGCTCGCGATGCATGGTCGACGAGCTCCTTGATGGCGGCCGCATCCGCAGCGTTCGCGCCCTGGGCCGCCGCAAGTTCCTGATACCAATCCTCGCTGGTGCCGTAAGCATCCTCAAAGATCATCTTGTCCACATTGACGCCATAGCTGTCGCCCTGCTGGGTCAGCAGCGCCGCCGACCCGCCGACCGCGGCCTTGAGCTCGGCCGCAAACTGCGCGGCCTCGTCGTTGCCAGCATCATCACCCTCGCCGTCGCTGACGGCAGGGGCGCGACGAGCCTTATGGGCAGCTCCACCTTGGGCTTCGTCCTCTTTACCGTTCTCGTCCTCCTCGGCAAGCGCATCGGCGACCATCTGGTCAATCGCGTCGTTAAAGGCCTCGTCGACATCATTAAACGAGTTATCCATCATATACTCGTGCCACTGCTGCACGGCATTCGAGAACTCCTGCTGGCGCTCCTCGGCCGCGGCGGAATGCTTTTTGGCCGAAGCGTTGGCGTCAAAACTCAGCATGGTCATAAGCTGAGCATTGGAGATGCGGTAGGTCTGCGGCATAAAGATTTGCTCAAAGTTGCCGCAGTTCACATAGGCCGAGTCATTCGCCTTGTTAAACTCGTCGAGCAACTTAAGGTAACCCTCGTCCACATACTCCGCCACATAGCGAACACGGGTGCCCTCGCGCGACTTTTGAGTCAGAGGAATCGTCACCGTCTTGCCATCCACGCAGTCCACGTACAGGTCGAGCGTGTCGGCGGCCTCTTCGTTTCCCACCTCGAGCGTGATGTCAAAGGTCCAGTAGGCGTTCTTCTTTTGTGGTAGATGATGGAAGGTCCACAGGCTCTTGCCGGTGTCCTTGCCGTCCTTGACCAAGTTTTGCGTACCGCCACGATACGTCACATCAAAGTTCCAGACCGAAGCGCTCGGAACATAGCGCACATAGTTGCGAGCCGTCACCTCTGCGGCAGCGGCGGCAACATCGGTCGAGCCCACGCGCGCCTCGAGCGTCACGCGCTCGGCGGCAAGCGTATCCTGCGGCAGGTCGTATTCAATCTTGGCACGGCCGAGTTTATTGGTCTTGCCGGTGTACTTTGCAGCCGACGAGCCCGTCCCCACGGTGAGCTGCACGCTCTTGCCCGGCGCTGCATAAACGTAGGCCACATTGCCCAGCAGGCTGTGAACGTCGGTGCTGTCGACCTCGATGCGCGATCCGCTAACCTCGAGTGTGGTGCTTCCCAGCGGCAATGTCACCTCGCCCAGCGTAATGAGCGGCGAGATGGCATAGGTGCCCGCGGCCTTAGTCTTAAAGCGCACAAACACATCGGCGCCCGCACCCTTCTTCATATCGAGAACGAGGTTGTCGCCCTCCCAAGTTGTGCCAGCCCACATGGCATCGGAGCTGGCGCCGGCTTCGCGAGCGCCTGCGGACACATCCTCGACGGCATCCTTGGCCAGCGGAATCTCAATCTTGGCAGCCTGACTGTCCTTGAGCTCGTAATGAATGCGCAGCTCGGTCTCCACGCCAACGACCGCGGACGAATCAGCGATAACCGAGCCCGCCGTCAGCCCGCGCTCGGCACGATACGTCTCCACGTCAAACGTGGGGACGTCGAGCGTCACGTCGAGCTGTTTGCCGTCCTCAATCTTCACCTGCTTTTGCGCGATATGCTTACCCACGGTCAGCCCTAGGCGGCTAAACGTGGAATAGCTCGTCGCTTGGATGTCGTAGCTCGTCTTGTTAAAGGCGACGATGGTGTACGAACCGGCCTTAAGGCGCGGCGTCTCGGCCTTCATGATAGGCGTAGTGCCATCGTCTTCGTAACCCATCAGATAGGTGACACCGTCGGCAACTAGCTTGCCGTCGGACGTACGGAACACCAGCACGCGGTTGGCGCCCTGGTAGTCGCCCTTGGTCGTGACCGTCGCCGTGCCCCAGGGCTTCAAGTCGATATCGACCTTGCCGGCCGAAGGCTTCACCGTCGCCGTCGCCCCACCCAGCTTGAGGCTGTCTTTAGGCTCGAGCGTTATCTCCAGATCCTGGTCCGCGTCGGCAATGGCCTGCGACACCACGAGCGCTGTGCCCTGGATACGGTAGTCGTTTTCCTTGTCGCCCTTGGCAGGTTTGAGCGTCTTGCCGCCGCTCTTCACCGTCAGATCGATGTTATCGAGACTATCGAGCTCAATGCGTTCGGTCTTATCCTGGCCCACAATCGGTTCAAGATAGCCCACGTTGAGCTCAATCGCGCGCGAGGCCGGAATCTTGGTAAAGTCCTCCGCCTTAATCTCTCCGATATTCCATGTGCCCGTCATCTGGTCGCCCGGGCGCGCCAGCACCATGTCATAGTAACCGCTGAGCGAAATGCGCAGGGTGGCTGCTGTCTTGGAGAGAGCGTCCGCTGTAAAGCTGCCGTCATCGCCAGCCGCCAGCGGCGTGGACTGCCCCGCCTGCACGAGTGTAGCCGTCGCGCTCTGGGGAAGTTTGCCCGTCACCTGGGCCGCCTCGCCCATCCACTCAAACGTGTAGGCAGGCTTCGAGGAATCGACGGAGTCCTTGCGATCGGCCACGGCATCGGCAAGCTTTTTGACCATCGAGGGGTTGCCAGCCGAATCGGTCGCATAGGCATAGATGGTCTGGCCTTCACTAAAGGGAATCGCATACGTTACGCCATCGATTGTCACGCGCTCATTATAGTCGCCCGGATAGCCCGCCTCACCAAACTGAAGATCGGGGTTCATCACGCGCAGGGCAACGGCATTATGGTTCGTCTCGTTTCCGTATCTCGTGTTCTCAAAAGCTCCCCACTCTATCATTTCCACGCTTTTGGGTAGCACAATCTCTTTGCCGGCAATCGCAGGATCAAGAGAGGCGAACGCGTGCGCTCCGATATATTTAACGCCGTCGCCGATCGTCACCGACGACACATGCGAGCACCCGTCAAAGGCATTGCACTCAATCCGCTCCACCGTGCCCGGCACATTGATCTGCGTAAAGGTGAGCACTGTTGTGTCCGAGACATAGAACTGTGGCACGCCGCAATAGGCGAATGCAAGATAGTCGATAGTTTTGACCGAAGGCGGCAGCGTTGCCACCACCTTGTCGTCAAGTTGTTCACATTCCTTAAAGGCCTGCTCGGGAATCGTGGTAAAGGCCGCGTTGTTGGGCCAGGTTACCGTTTGGAGCGTCTTGCTTTTGTAGAATGCATAGCTCTTGAGCTCCTCGACCGAATCGGGCAGTGCGATCTCTTTGATGCTGCTGCCGCCCAAGCCTCCAACCGAGCGGACATGCGAATTAGGGGCGAAGGTGATCGATGTGAGCGCAGCGCTTCCCATACCCGTAAGGCTTACGACATTTTTGTCGTCGATGGTCGAGGGCACCTCCAACGTGGTAATGCCCGCGTCGCCATACTCGATAGAAATTTCGTTGGTGAGGCTATCAATCGAGAAGTAGTACTGCGCGGGGGTCTGCTCGCCGGCCACGTAGCCATCGTCGTATTCGTCCTTTACGCCCGTGGCGCCCTTCGAGGTCATCCAGAGCCCAAGATCCTCATTCCAGGTTGCCTCGGCACCGGAAGCCTCCTCTTGCTTCTGCTGCTCGGCGAGTTCCTTGCCCTCGACAAGATCGGTGGCGAGCGTACCCGCAGGCGTGCTCTCGGTCTGCCCAGCGCCCGTCAGGCCTGCTGCCGATGCAATCTCGGAGGCCGGGGGCGTAGGGGTGTCACCGGTATCGAGCACTGTGGGGTCGGCAGCGCCGGCATCGGGCGCGGGGTCGGCGGAAGCAGAGTCTGACGTTTGGGCGTCAGCCGAATCGGCGGGAGCGGCGTCGGCTGCTTGGCCGTTATCCGTCTGCACAAAGGTGCTATCGGTGGTGAGCACCTCAGCAAACGCGCCCACAGGCAACGAGCCCGTCACCATAGTGAGGGTCACCGCGGCAATGGTCAGGCGGCGGCAAAGCGCTCGAACAGTAGTCCACCTCATGGTCGTTCCTTTCCTGAAACCAAAAGTCATCCAGCGTTATCGTCGTCCAAAAACAAAGCGAACGGTAGGTTCATATATACGAACCTACCGTTCTACCTGCGCAAACCACCACAAAGGGGACAGGCACCTTTGTGGTGGTTCCGAACTTGGCCGGCCAGTTTGTCTCGACCTGTAACAGTTAGAGGTCAAATTCCCCGCCTGGTGTTACAGATCGAGACATTAGATTGACGGCCATTCGGTTCATCTCAATCTGTAACATCTAGAGCCGTTTTGGACAGTATGGTGTTACAGATTGAGATTTTGCTAAAGCCGAGGACGGGCGCTGTCGCCAAAACCTAGCGCTGGCGACGCTTGGTCGCAGCAACACCGGCAGCGGCAACAGTTGCGCCAGCGATGCCCAGGGCGGCGACCGTTATCGCGGTGGTGTCTCCCGTGGTAGCCAGGACAGCATCGCCCTTCTTGGCCTGCGTGGTTTTATCAACCGTCTTGGTCGTGGCGGTTGTCGTGGCCGGCTTGGCCGCGGGCTTAGCTTCAGGTTTGGCCTCGGGTTTCGCCTCAGGCTTAGCCTCCGGTTTCTGCTCGGGCTTCGTATCGGGCTTCACCCCAGGCTGCGGTGTCGGATTGGGATCCGGCGTAGGCTGCGGATCGGGAGTCGGCGTGGCTTCAGGCGTAAAGGTCAGATCGGTGTTGAGCCACAGGGTGTAGATCCAGCCGCTCTCGGGATCAACTACACTCGCTTCGCCCATCTGGTAGCCGCACTCCACGCCATTGACCACCAGCTTGGTGTTCGGCGTAAAGTAGAAACCGCGCGCCGGCTTAAAGTACAGGCCGTAGCGATAGGTCACGCCAGGCTTAAAGTCGTCGATGTGGTTCGTGATGTTCTGATCCCAGAACTCCCGAGAGTTCACTTCGCTGCCGTCGCTGCCCGTCCAGAACTCGCACTGGAGAATCGAGTCGGAACCCGCCGGAGTGCCCGCCGTAAAGACCGGCTTGTCGCCCGCCTTAAAGATAGTCGTGGCGCCATTAATCTCGATAACGTCGATGGCCCGCCATTCATCAATCGGCTGCTCGCACAGCATATTGTCAGCGTTTGGGGCGAAGACGCCGTTGACGGTCTTGACGTGGTGCGCCCAATGACCGTTGACGTTCATATTGCAGTCATCGGCCACGGTATTGTCGCCCTTGAGCCTCAGCTCAACGGAGTACATGTAGAACTTGCCCTCTTCGAAGTGCTCGATCCTCCTCGCGCCCGTCGGATACTTGGCGGGGTCGGAATACCAGAAGGCGACGGGTACCGACTCCCCGGATTCCATATCGAGCTCCATCTCTTCCCAGCACTCGTAGGCGATCTCGTACTTGTCGGCATCGGCAGCGGGGATCGTCGCGGTCGCGCGTGGCGCCTCGCCGGGCGCGTAGTCGGTCTTCACGTCGTTGACGTCCAGGTTATGGAGGGCTTCGTTTTCTGACGCAACGAGCGTAATTTCGCTATTGATGACGTAGCGGAGGTAATAATCGTACCTGGTTTCGTTGAGGATAGTCGAGCTGCCTTCATAGTCAGTTCCGGTATACTCCAGTGCCGTGCCAATATAGAGAGCCTCATTGCGCGTGAGTCGATACGAGCCGCCTGCCGCGCCACCCGTAAAGGTCAGCGTCAGCCTCATGTGATTGCCAACGGGTTCGAAGCGAGCCGTCACGTCGGACATGGACGCATCCTGAACTTCGACCAGAGTGCCCGAAGCGGCATCGGCCCTGTAGTACTTAACCTCGACAACTTCGCTCGCAAGCGTTTCTGGAATGCCACCCTCTACATCGAGAAAATCGTGGGTATACGGCTGGCCCTTTTTGAGTGTGACCTTGCTCGGAAGCGCGCAGTCCGTATAGTGGGGGACCACGGTCGTGTTGACCCTAACGTCGCTGCCGCCAACAACATCGGTCACACCGCAGGGCATGATGGCGTTGTTTGCCGACGAGCTGTCGGTGCCACCAAGAGAGCCATCTTGGTTGACAGCAACCGTATCGTTCACCGTTGCCGCCGGTGCATCCTGCTGATCTTGCTGAGCTTCTGCCGTGGATTGCGCCACCGGAGCCGTGTCAGTCATCGGCGCAGCCGGGGCCACCGGTACCGGCGCCGGAGCCGCCGTATCCTCCGCAACCGTCGGCGTCACCGGAGCCGCGGCAACCCCATCCGTCCCAGCGGCGGGATCGGCGCATTCCGTCGCCAGCGCCACGCTCGGCAGCAGCAACTGACCGACCATAAGCGCACACGCGCCGGCGCAAGCTATTTTGGCACCCACACAACGCCAGGTACCGTGAACCAACGAGCAGGTGCGTTCGCGCTGGGTCTCCATATTAAAGTGACTTCCGTTCATAACGGCCTCCTTGGTCGAAAGGCTATACCACCACAAAGGTGCCTGTCCCCTTTGTGGTGGTCCTGTACAACCAAGATGCGCCAAATGACTCCGTATGCCTAGGTTCGTAGATGCGAACCTAGGCCTTTACCTGCGGAAATACAAAGAGCCGCCGCGAGGACATTTGTGCCCACGCGGCGGCTGAAAATGGCTATGAAAGCTTGCACTAGCGGTTGCGGCGCTTGGACGCGACGAAGCCGGCGCCGATGACGGACGCACCGGCGATTCCGAGGGCCGCTGCCGCCGTCGCGGCGTTGTCACCCGTGGCGGCCAGAACACCGGAAGCGTTTTTGGTGGCAGCAGTCTTGGTCGTAACGGTCTTGGTGACCGTCGTGGTGGTCTTTGCATCCTTGTCTACGGGCTTGAGGTTAGGCTTCTGCTCGGGATTGGGCATGCGATCGGGCTCCGGAGCCGGCTCGGGGTCCGGCGTTGGGTCCGGCTCCTGCCCGTCTCCAAAATCAATCACCACATCATGGGCGACCTCGGCAGAACCGACGATATCCGAAATCGTAGACGAACCGGCAACACCGATGACCTGCCCGCTCTGGGAACTAGGCCATTGCCCCGTATCGACATCCTTTTTCACATCGCGCACGGCACCGTCCATCGGAATCGTAATCGTCGCGTTCCCTCGTAAATCGATCATCGCGGCATGGTACAGGGTCGAATTCACGACGTTGCGGTTGATCGCATAAATCCCCGCAGTCGCGCCCGAAGCCTCAATCTTCGATTTGAAAATCTGGATACGAGGCGTTTCAAACCTGGTATTTGCCTCTGCCATGATTCCAAAACTTTGATTGCGATCGGCGTCGATGCCGCTTGCGGCAGACAGGCTTCGAGACGTGAGGTTCGACTTCTCGACAAGCATCCACACCGCACCGTCTTGCGAGCGTGCGCTGATACCCGCCGAGAGCGAAGCCGCGCTACCAGCCGAAAGCGTGACATCGGCTCCGTTGACGATTTTCATGAGGGTATTCTTCTTGATACCAAACGTATTGATGCACATGGAAGCCCACGAGGCATCGCCAGTCTTAATCGACAGACTGGCGCCATCGACGGTGACATCGCCGCCGTGCTCATAAGCGGAATCCGGCTCTTCCTGCTCGCCTTCCTGGGCAGCGTGTCTGTTTGGAATGTTATCAGCATGGATACCGCAGATGATCTCCATTGGACGCCAAGATCCTTCAGCCGATTTCGCCTCGATTTTGACATCAGCGCCCTTATCGATTGTCACGCTGCCGGCCGTCGCGCGAATGCCCGCCACGTTTTCCGCTGCACCCGAAGCCGTCGCGTTGACGCTGACGCCGCTGATGGTCACATCGCCGCCGGCATTGCCGTCTCCCGACGCTGCAATCACATCGTTCTGGGCCGTCGCATTCAGGGTGCCGTCGCCGGCAATGGCAAGGTTACCGTTCTTAACAGCAATGGCGCTCTGCCCGGCGTCGGCCGTGACGGTGTTGATGCCCGTCACGCCGATGGTGAGGTTGCCCTTGGCGCCGATGGAGCCGCCGTCGTAGCCGTTGAGCTTCATGTCGTTAGCGCCATCCCAGGACCAGGTTCCCGCCTCGTCGCCGGCAGCGGTGCCCGCGTCGTACTGCGTGCCGCCCACGTTGACCCACTCGGCGGCGAGCGCCACGCTCGGCAGCAGCAGCTGGCCGACCATGAGCACGCAGGCCCCCGCGCAGGCGAGTTTTGCGCCCACGCGGCGCCACGTTCCATGAGAGAGCGAGCGCGCGCGACCGTGGTCGATTGGGTTGTCATGGATTTGCTTTCGCATGTGAGCCTCCTTGTCGTAAGGGGTGCCTCTGTAACACCATGTTACGGGAAGATATCCGGATCCCGGGGCACAAATTCTCATGTGGCGCACCTGCCAGCGCAAAAGGCAACGAGCATGCGATTGCCAAGCGCGCCCCCCGAAAGGCCCACCCCCTACCGTCATGGTCTACAATCGAGGGCACGATTGTTCCGTCCACCCAAAGGACCGTTCTTGAACCTGAGCAAGCCTAAAATCAACGCGCTTCTAGCGCTCGCGCTCTTCACCTTCGCCTTCCTTGCCGCCGAGTTTCGCTTCGATATCAATATCGGGCTACTCGCCGGCGCCGAGCGCGTTGTGCTCGCACAGGGCTTTATTCTGGGCGCGAGCGTGCTCGGCTTTATCGGGTACGCTCCGTTGCTTGAGCACGCGCAGCACAAAGGCCAGCCTCAGGCAGTTGTCAGTGCCGCCGTCCCCATCGCCATCTTGGGGTTGACTCAGATTCAGTCCCCCACGAGCCCGCTTGCACTCGAGATTCTGGGATGCCTCGCATTCCTCGGGCTCGGCCTGCTGGGCGCCGCCACTCACCACGCCTTTTCGTTGACATTCCAGGATGACCCCAACCTTGCCACCGGTGCGGGGGCAGCCTATGCCGCGGGCATCCTGATGCAGTTCGCCATCAACCTGCTCAATTGCGACGGTATCGCAGAGCTCATCGTCCTTGGCGCAGCGACTATCGCCATCTCCGCCCTCAGCGCCACTACCCAAGCGGCAAACGAGGGCCCCAGTCCCACCATCAATCCCTTTGCCGAGCCCTCGCACGCCCTCGCCAAGCAGGCGTGCTGGAGTATCGCGCTCGTCATGATTCTCGCCTGCCTGTTCTCGACGCTCGATAACGTCGTCACGTTCTCCAACGCCCACGGCACCATCGCCGTACAGACCTGGCCGCGCCTCTTTTTGGCGGCGAGCGGTCTCGTCGCCGGTATCGTCTTTGATCTTGCCGAGCGTCGATACATGGGCCTCATCATGTTCGGCGTCACGGTACTTTCCACCATCTCGATCTTGGCTGTGGAAGCCGGCGCCGATCCCAACCTGGGCCTTGTCGTCTTTTATCTGAGTTCGGGCTTTTTTGTCACGTTCTTTACCGCCACGTTTACGCAGCTGGCGCCGCGCATGCATACGCCCGCACTGTGGGCTGGCATGGGCCGCGCAGCCAACAACGTGTGCGCGTTCACTACGTCGGGCATCTCGCTGGCACTTGTGACCTCGGGCAATGTCGCCATCATCATGATCGGCGCGCTCATGCTGCTTGTGACGGCAAGTGTGGCGTTTGTAGCTGCGGGCCTGTTCCGCCTGCCCCAAACCGAGCAGGAGCGCGAGCGCGAGCAGCTGGCAGAAGAAGCACTCGCCGCCCCCACCATCGAGGAGCAGCGCCAGGCCTTCATCGCCAACCACGCTCTCACCCCGCGCGAAGTTGACGTGCTCATAGCCGTGACACAGGACGAACGCCCGCTCAAGCAAATCGCCGAGGAACTCGGCATCTCGATGCGCATGGTACAGCGCCACCTGAGCTCTATCTACCAAAAGACCGACACGCAGACGCGCGCCGGTCTCACCAAGGCCTTCCCCTCCGCCTAAAACAAAAACCACCACAAAGGTGCCTGTCCCCTTTGTGGTGGTTTTTGGTCGGCTAACCTTCGAGCTGCGCCACTTTGTAGCGGTAGGCAGCAGCGATAACGTCTTTACAACCCTCGCGGCCCAGCTTGGCGCGGTTGACGACGATGTCCTTGCCACTCGTCATCTTCCACTTTCCGGCACTGTAGCGCTTATAGAACGCCTCGCGCGCCTTCTGCTGCTGCTTGACCAGCTTGGCGCCCTTCTTTTTGTTGAGGCCGCGCTTCTTGCGCACGATCTCGACGCGGTCCTCAAATGGCGCAGTCACCAGCACGGCGATGTGGTTGGGGTTGTTGCGCAGCAGATAATCGGACAGACGGCCTTCGATAATGCAGCTCTCGGTCTCGCCCAGATCCAAAATCACCTGGCTCATCTTTTGGAACAACTTGTCCGAGTACGAACGCGCATCGTAGCGGTCGGGCAGAAACGCCATATTCTCCACGGCCAGGCGCTCGTCGTAGGCAGCCATCTTGTCGAGCGACTCGCCCGCGCGCAGCGACGCACGCACCAGCAGCTCGTTATCGTACAGCGGAATCCCCAGCTCATCGGCAAGGATACGGCCAATCTCGTGGCCCTCGGCACCAAAGTCGCGCGCGATAGTAATGACCACAGGACTCTTCTTGTTCTCCAGATCGCTCATCGCGATTCCTTTCTCTATGTGACAAAGGGACTGTCCCTTTGTCACATTCTACGCTGCCACCATTCGCCTCTGATATGCCCTCACCAGCAGCGAGATACCAAAGTTGAGCACAAAGTACATCGCAAACACCAAGCCGTAGAGCATAAGAACCTGCGACAGGTCGATCGCGTGGGCCATCACGACGTTTGCCGTGTACATGAGCTCGGCCACGTTAATACCCGAAAGATACGAGCTGTCCTTGATGACGGTCGTGCACTGGCTAAACAGCGCCGGAATGATCGTTTTAAACGTCTGCGGCAGAATGATGTAGCGCATGGTGGCAAAGAAGCCGAAGCCCTGGCTCTGCGCCGCCTCAAACTGGCCGCGCGGAATCGAGTTGAGGCCGCCACGGACAATCTCGGCCATAACAGCGCTGGTAAACAGCGTAAAGGCGATGGTCGAAATCACAATGTCCAAACCCTGCACCGTAAAGTAGATAAACAGGATCCACAGCAGGTTCGGCGTACAACGGAACAGCTCGATATAGGCGCTCACCAAAATACGGAACGGACGGGGCGCATAGCTTTTAACGAGCGCCAGCACCGTGCCAAAGATGAGCGAGAAAAAGATCGACAGCGCCGAGATCTCGATCGTCTTAACAAAGCCGCCCCAAATGTAGAGCAGGTTGGTCGCGTTGAAGATTTCCATGCGCTAGGCCTCCTCTACGTTGTCGAGCCCCAGCTCGGCCAGGCTCACACCGCGCGGACGCTCCTTTGAGCGGCGCTCGAGCCACTGCACCAGCATGGCGAGCGGAAAGCAGATGATGAAGTACATAAGGCAGCAGACGATATATCCCTGCAGGTAACCGTACAGACTCACAAAGTTGTCGGAACGGTACATAAGGTCGCCGCCGGCCACAAGCGCCAGCACCGACGTGTTCTTGACCAGGTTGAGCGCCTGGTTACACAGCGGCGGCAGAATGATCTTGAACGTCTGGGGCAGCACGATGTACCAGTACGCCTGCGCACGGGTGAAGCCCTGGCTCTGGGCCGCCTCCATCTGACCGCGCGGAACCGCCTCGATACCAGTGCGGATGACCTCCGAAATGTAGGCCGCGTGATACAGACCCACGCCCAAGAAGCCCAGCACGAACGGGTCGATGCGCACCGGCTGGTCGGCACCGGTTATGGCCTGCAAAAACTGCGGACCGGCCATGTACATAAAGAGCACCTGTACGGGCAACGGGGTGTTCTGGTAAAACTCCACGTACACGCGGCTTATAGCACGCAGCACACGCGAACGGGTGGTAGAGAACACGCCCAGCAGCGTGCCCAGCACCAGCGACAGAAGCAGACCGGCAACGACTACCTGCAGCGTCACGCCAAAGCCCTCCCAGAAGGGCCCCATGTTTTGAAATGTCGTCGACCAACGGTCGGCGTCAAATAATCCTTCGAGCATTTGATTCCTTCCTTGGACGATGCGCCTATACAAGACCCCAGGTCTTGACCTCTTGGTCGAGCCAGCCGTCGGCCAGGCGATCGCAAATCACCTGATCGACCACGGCCGAAAGGTCGCAACCCTTCTTGGTCGCCACGCCGTAGCCCTGCTCGCCAAACTTGACCTCGGGCTGCAGCAGCTCGACGGTCTCGTTCATGTAACCGGCCAGCGTGGAGCGGTCCATGGCAAAGACGTCGATATTGCCGGCGTCGAGCGAACTCTTGATGATGGGATAACCGCTAAAGGCCCTAAACTCGGGCTTACAGCTAAAGCCGTTGTCCTTGATCATCTGCTCGATCAAGCTCTGCGTGGTAGCACCCTGGCTCACGCCGATGACCTTGCCGTCCAGGTCCTCAATCGAGGTAAAGCCCGAACGCTTCTTGACCATGAGTCCCACGTAGTCGGTGCGGTACGGCGTCGAGAAATCCCAGCTCTTCTTGCGCTCGTCGGTGATGGTGTAGGTCGCCGCAACCACGTCGAGTTGGCCGTTATCGATCAGCGGGCCGCGCGTCTTGGGCGTTACATCGGTAAACTCGACTAGCTCCTGGGCGCGAGCATCCTTGTAGCTCACACCAAAGACGGCAGCGGCAATCTGGTAGCACAAATCGACTTCCATGCCCTCAAAGCGGCCCTTGGCGGTATCGTAATAGCCATAGCCGGGAACGTCCTTCTTAACGCCGGCATTCAGATGGCCACGCGACTTGATGGCCGCAAGCTTGGACCCCTTGTCGGAGCCCTCGCCGCTGGTGGAGTTGCCGCAACCGGCAAGCGCGGTCCCCGTCAGCGCGAGCATGCCGGCGCCAGCCAGCTGCAAAAAGTGACGGCGCGACACGGCCGCCCTCGTCATATCCGTCATGTCCATCACCGCGCCTAGTGCAGAATCTTGGACAGAAACTCGCGGCAGCGCGGGTTCTCGGGGTTATCGAAGAAGTGCTCGGGCGTGCCCTCCTCCAGGATGCGGCCGTCCTCCATAAAGATGACGCGGTCGGCCACCTGGCGTGCAAAGCCCATCTCGTGCGTCACGCAGATCATGGTGATGTCCTCCTGCGCGAGCTCAATCATAACGTCCAGAACCTCCTGGACCATCTCGGGGTCGAGAGCCGAGGTCGGCTCGTCAAACAGGATGATGGGCTGCTTGGTGCATAGGGCACGGGCGATGGCGATGCGCTGCTGCTGACCACCCGAGAGATTCTGCGGATACTCGCCGGCCTTATGCGCCATGCCGACGCGCTTGAGCGCGGCGATGGCGATCTCGGTCGCCTCCTCCTTGCTCTTCTTTTGCAGCTTGATGGGCGCGAGCGTCAGGTTGCCGAGCACCGTCATGTTGGGATACAGGTTGAACTGCTGAAACACCATGGAGCTGTACTTGCGAGCCATCTCCAGGTGATTCTTTTTGGTGAGCGGCGTACCGTCGATGACGACCTCGCCCGACGTGGGCTCCTCCAGATAATCGACGCAACGGATGAGCGTCGACTTACCCGAGCCGGAAGGCCCGATCATTACGAGCTTCTCGCCGCGCTTGACGGTGAGATTGATATCTTTGAGCACATGCAGGTCGCCAAAGTACTTGTTGAGATGCTTGATCTCGATCATGTCTGCCATGAATGTCCCTTCCCTGCGTTTACACGAGTTGAACTATTGTACGGAAAGAACCGCGTTTCCGCAGCCCACACTACATTCCCGTAAAGAACCCGCAACCTTTAACCCACTCATTGGGGACAGACTTAAATGAGTGCCTGCTCATTGGGCACTCATTTAAGTCTGTCCCCAATGAGCACCCAATGACCAGCCAGGGGAGGCGCCCTTCATCGGCCAACAAAAAAGGGCGCGACCGCAATGGTCACGCCCCTCAGCATCGGCTATGTGTCGGCCAGCCCTTAAGCCAGCTTTGCTCCGACGATCTTTGCCGCGGCCGGCTTATCGAAGTTGCCGCCGGTGGCCTTGCCCAGGGCACCCATAACCTGGCCCATCTGCTTCTTGGACGTGGCGCCCAGCTCGGCGATAACCTGCTCGATCAGGGCCTCGAGCTCCTCGCCCGAAACCTGCGCGGGCAGCAGGCTCTCCAGGATCTTGACCTGCTCGGTCAGGTTGTCGGTACGCTCCTGGTCGGTGCCGGCCTTGATGGACATCTCCAGCGTCTCGCTCGTCTGCTTAATCAGACGCTTGATCATGCTGTTGACGTCTTCCTCGGTCACATCGCGGCGCTCGTTAACCTCGATATTCTTCACCTCGGCCTTAACCTGGCGAATGATGGACAGGCGAACCTTGTCCTTGGCCTTCATGGCCGCGATCATTTCTTTCTGCAGCTCTTCGTTGGTCATCTGCAAATCCTCTCTAATAGCGTGGGCGGCACTCGCGCGAGCACCGCCCCATGATTACTCAGTCGTCGACGAATCGTCGGTCGAGCTCTTGGTGACGCCCTTCAGGCTGACGTTGTATGGCACGTCTTTGGGCATGGGATTAACGGTGATGTCGGCATCCTTCTTGTACTGCTCTAGCCACTCGCTGTACGCGGTGCTGGCCGCCTGCGTCTTCACCACGTTGGAGACATACTTCTTGATGGCCTTGGGCACCTGGTTGATGTCATCAACCTGATTATCGACATGGAAGTAGTCGGTGCACTTGATGATGTGGTAACCATAGGTCGACTCGACGACTTCGCTCACGTCGCCCTTGTTGAGTCCCTCGAGCGCCGTCTGGTAGCTGTCGACGAAGGTGGTGAGCTTATCCCAGCCCACATCGCCCTTCTTCTCCTTGGAACCGGTGTCCTCGGAGTACTGCTCAACGGCGTCCTCAAAGCTCAGCTCACCGGAGTTGATCTTGTCCAGGCACTCCTGCGCCTTTGCCTTGGCGGCGGCCTTGTCCTCATCAGATGCGTCGGAATCAACCTTGATCAGGATGTTCGACGAGCGGCGGGCGTCGTTGTAGCTGGACAGGTTTTCGTTGATGTAGTCGACAATCTCGCTGTCCTTGGGCTTGCTCGTGGGCGCGACGGCATCCTTGAGTTTCTGCTGCGCCAGGCTCTCCTTGAGCGAGTCCTTGTAGGTGTCCTCGGTATAGCCGTAGGTCTTGAGGGTCTTCTTAAAGGCCTTGGCACCGCCCGCGCTCTTGCACGCGTCCTTCCAAGCCTTCTCGACCTCCTCATCCGACACCGTCACGCCGTTCTCCTTCTGTGCCTGTTGAAGCAGAATCTGCTGCGTGTAGGAGTCGATGAGTTGCTTGCGGTACTTCTTGGGCGTGAGGTCGTTGTCAACCAGATACTGCGCCCAATCCTCATCCTTGGTGTAGCCGTAGGACGTGCGCATGCTCATGATCTGCTTGGTCACGGTGTCCTCGGTGAGGTTGGTGCCGTTGATAGTAGCAGCAACACCGCCGGTCAGCTTGTAGCCCGAGGTGTCCTCGGCCTGCGACATAAGGCCGGAGCATGCCATCGCCGAGACGGAAAGCAGCATTGCCAGCACGCCGATGACCACCAGGACGATCTTGACGGTCTTAGACACGTACGTCTTGCGCTGCTTCTTGCGAGAGCTGGAGGCAGCGCGAGCCTGCTGCTCGGGCGTCGGCGCGGCCTCGGAGTTCTTTTTCTTGTTTGCCATAGTTGGCCTTTCGCATCACGAATCGAACAAACGCCATTGTGTCACAACGCGGCCCCCGCGACACACCTGGTGCATTGGGGACAGGTTAATCTGCACCATTTTGGTGCAAAGGGGACAGATGTGACAGCCGGCAGTTAGGGACAGTCCCCAAGCGCCGACTCAGCCCCACCTTAGAAGTGGCGACGGATGGCGTCGACCATGCCCTGGGGCGTGGTCTGGCCGAGCACGTCGGCTGCGGCATCGGCGTCCATAAAGATGTTCATGAGCGCCTGCAGGGCCTCGACCTGGCCGCCCGGCTCGGCGATGCCCAGATTGATGACGATCTGCGCCGGCACCGGAGCGCCCATGCCAGCCATAGCGTTAAATGTCACGGGCGCGGCGGGCTTCACCACCGCGATATAGGGCTTGGCCACAAACCCCGGATCGGCATGCGGAATGGCAATGTTTGCCGCCGGCATGGCGAGACCCGTGGGATAGGCATCCTCGCGCGTGCGAACGGCGTCGAGCCAACCGGACGCAATGTAGCCACGTGGTGCAAGCTCGCCCTCGAGCCCCGCAAACACCTCATCCGGCGTTGCACACTCCCAATCAAAAAACACCAGCTCAGGCGTAAACAGCGCTTCGTTATCCGCCATGCGCTCACCTCTCTCATCTAGTCACCTGCGACGTTCTTGAATGACCAGTCGTTAAAGACCGTTCCCGATGACTACCCAAAACAAAAGGTGGCCACGCGCGCCTTGGCGCCAATGACCACCCTGACTACTCGGCTAAATTGTACTGTGCGCCGCTAGCCGCGAGGCGCGTCAATTGCGACCTTGCCGCTCTCCAGCACGTGGACGCGGCCGTCGGCGAGCATTTGCACGACCTCGGGATACAGCACGTGCTCAATCGCGTGGATGTGCTCCTCGAGCGTGTCGACATCCCAACCTTCCTCGACAGCCAGCGCACGCTGGGCGATGATGGGACCGTTGTCGTAGATCTCGTTGGCAAAATGCACGGTCACGCCAGTTACCTTGACGCCGCGCGCAAAGGCATCGTCAATCGCATGCGCACCGGTAAAGCTCGGCAGCAGCGCCGGATGCAAATTAACCACGCGGTTGGGAAACGCCGCCAGCAGAGGCGTGTGCACCATGCGCATGTAGCCGGCCATGACCACATACTCGCAGCCGCGCTCGAGAAGCTCGTGCGCGATGATCTCGTCGGCGGCGATGGGGTCGGCGTAGACATCCTTGGACAGCGTAAGCGTCTGGATACCTGCACGCTCAGCGCGCTGCAAACCCTTAGCCGAGGGACGGCTCGACACCACAAGCTCAATCGAAGCGTTGAGCTTGCCGGCGGCGATCAGATCGATCAGCGCTTGCAGGTTGGTACCCGAACCGCTGATGAGCACACCGATCTTAAGCGGCTCGGCCGTATCGGTGCCGCTCGGACGGGTATAGGGCACAAAGTCCAGGCCCTCGGCGGCAGCCATCTGCTCGTTAGCGCTCATCGGAGTACACGACCTTACCGGAACCCTCGACGCACTCGCCCACGCGGAACGGCTTCTCGCCCAGCGCGACCAGGGCCTCGGTAACCGCGGCCTCGTCCTCGGGGGCGACGATCAGGCACAGGCCAACGCCCATGTTGAAGGTCTTGCATGCCTCGTTGGGCGCGAGCTCGGCCTGGCGCGCCACGTAGGTGATGACGGGCGGAACGTCCCAGCCCATCTCGGCACCGTTGCGGGTGACCACGGCGTCGACGTCGTCGGCGAGCGCGCGGTTGAGGTTCTCGGTAATACCGCCGCCAGTGATGTGGGCGATAGCGTGCACGTTGGCGCCGCCGCGGAGCAACTCAAGAATCGGCTTGACATAGATGCGCGTGGGGGCCAACAGGGCGTCTGCCAGCGATGCGCCGCCGAGCTCCTCGAGCGGACGGCTCAGCTCCTCGGCCTTAGCGGCGGCCTCGGGCGTGCCCGGCTTAATGCCGTCGACGCCAATGACCTTGCGCACGAGCGAGTAACCGTTGGAGTGCACGCCGGTGGAAGGCAGGCCCAGAATCACGTCGCCGGGGCGGACGTTTGCGGGATCGAGCATCTTGGGACGGTCGACGACGCCCACGGTAAAGCCGGCAAGGTCGTAGTCGGCCGGAGCCATGACGCCGGGGTGCTCGGCCATCTCGCCGCCCACGAGCGCGCAGCCCGCGAGCTTGCAGCCATCGGCCACGCCCTTGATGATCTTTG
>OGPC01000255.1_pt1 | contig 54294 bp, 40 predicted proteins | sample 1552911 | NCBI WGS metagenome assembly OGPC01 (sample SAMEA2580248, study PRJEB22360) | human gut metagenome | biome: human gut; feature: human-associated habitat; material: faeces | place: Denmark | collected 2008/2010 | reverse complement strand
CCCTGACCTTGTTGCCTGCCGGAATGCCGGTCTTCCTCGTGGTGCTGATCTCTGTTCTGGTGGCGGCACTGGCCGGTATGGTGTACAGTCTGCTGCTGGCCTTTGCCTCCATCAACCTGAAAGCGGACCAGACCATCGGCGGCACGGCCCTGAACCTGCTGGCCACCGCCATAGCCGTGGTCATTGCCAAGTATTTCAGCGACAGCGGCAGCGCCAAGCTGAACTATTCCAACAAGCCGTTCCTGTTCAGCATCGGCGGCCTGGAGCTGAGCATCTTTGTGCCGTTGGGCATCGTGCTGCTCGTCATCAGCTATGTGGTGCTGTACAAGACCCGCTTCGGTCTGCGCCTGCGCGCCTGCGGCGAACATCCTCAGGCAGCCGATTCTGTGGGCATCAACGTCTACAAGATGCGCTACGCGGGTGTGCTGCTTTCCGGTGCGCTGGGCGCTATCGGCGGTCTGGCATATATCGTGCCCCCGGTGCAGACCTGGAACTTTGAGGTCGGCGTGGCTGGCGCGGGCTTCCTTGCACTGGCTGTTATGATCTTTGGTCAGTGGAAGCCCTTCAACATCTGTGCCGCCGCCATGTTCTTTGCCGTGTTCAAGAGCCTGGCAAACATTGCGGATTCCACCTTCCTGGCACAGCTCCACTGGTCCAGCAACATCTATAACATGATGCCGTTCATCGCATCCATGATCATTCTGGCCTTTACCTCCAAAAACAGCATGGCCCCCAAGGCTGAGGGTATCCCTTACGACAAGGGTTCCCGCTGAGCGAGGTTTGTTCCAAGGGCGCAGCTGCTTTTCAGGGCAGCTGCGCCCTTGGTGTTCAAAACCCGACAAAGGAGACGGAATGTGGATTGCCTTTGTCAAAAAGTCTGTTATAATGGAATTTACTGAAAGTCATACTGTCAGACAGGAGAATTGCGATGCGTATTTATGATCTGATCGCGAAAAAGCGCGATGACGGTACCCACACCCGGGAAGAGCTGGAGGCCATTGTCAACGGCTTTGTCAGTGGGGAAGTGGCCGATTACCAGATGGCTGCCTGGATGATGGCGGTCTACCTGCGCGGCATGACCAACGAAGAAACAGCCGAGCTGACGGACGTGATGGCCCACAGCGGCGTGATGGTCGATCTTTCCCCCATCCCCGGCATCAAGGTGGATAAGCACTCCACCGGCGGCGTGGGCGATAAGACCACCCTTGTGATCGCCCCTGTGGTGGCGGCCTGCGGTGTAAAGATTGCCAAGATGAGCGGCCGCGGCCTGGGTCATACCGGCGGCACCATTGATAAAATGGAGAGCGTGCCCGGCACCAGAACTGCCCTTTCGCAGGAGGAGTTCTTTGCCCAGGTGAACAAGATCGGGCTGTCGGTCATTGGCCAGAGCGAGGGCATTGCCGTGGCGGATAAGAAGATGTACGCCCTGCGGGATGTGACCGCCACGGTCAGCTGCATCCCTCTCATCGCCTCTTCCATCATGTCCAAGAAGCTGGCCTCCGGCTCTGATGCCATCCTGCTGGATGTGACCACCGGCACCGGTGCCTTTATGAAGACCGTGGACCAGAGCATTGAGCTGGCTGAGCTGATGGTCTCCATCGGTACCCACCATGGCCGCCGCGTTGCCGCTATGATCACCGATATGGACACCCCGCTGGGCCGCAACATCGGCAACAGCCTTGAGGTCATGGAGAGCATGGACGTGCTCAAGGGCAAGGGCCCTGCCGACCTGACCGAGGTCTGCCTGCAGCTGGCCGCCAATATGCTGGTGCTGGCAGGCAAGGGTACCCCGGCGGAGTGCCGTGCCATGGCACAGGCTGTGATCGCGGACGGCTCTGCCTTTGCCAAGTGCAAGGAGATGTTTGCGGCCCAGGGCGGCGACACCCGTGTGCTGGACGATTACAGCCTGTTTGAGCAGCCCGCAGCCAGCTTTGAGCTGCTGGCCGAGCAGGATGGCTACATCGTGGCCAACGATGCCGAGAAGATCGGCTCTGCCAGTGTGCTGCTGGGCGCTGGCCGCCAGAAGAAGGGAGACCCGCTGGACTTTGCGGCCGGCATCACCCTGCACAAAAAGCGCGGCGACTATGTACACAAGGGCGAAAGCCTGGCAACCTTCTACGGTGCGGCAGATAAGTTTGAAGCCGCTGCTGCGGAGTACCGCAGCGGTCTGGTCTATGGTGCGGAAAAGCCCGAGGAGGCCCCGCTGGTCTACGCCCTTGTCACCAAGGACGGCGTGGAGCGCTACTGAGAAAGCATCCTTCCCGCAAGGCGGGAGGGACGGAAAGGACATTTTCTATGAAGATCATTCTGGTGGGCTGCGGCAAGGTCGGCACAGCGCTGGCACGTCAGCTCAGCGAGGAAGGCCACAATGTCACGGTCATCGATACCAACAAGGCCCGTGTGGAGCATATCAGCGAATCCTATGATGTGATGGGCATTACCGGCAACGGCTCCTCCATCACAACGCTGTCCGAGGCGGGGATCGAGGAAGCGGACGTGTTCATTGCGGTCACCGGCTCGGACGAGCTGAACCTGCTCTGCTGCATGTTTGCCAAAAAGGCGGGCCACTGCCACGCCATTGCCCGTGTGCGCAATCCCTCCTACAGCCATGAGCTGGACTTCATCAAAAAGCAGATCGGCATTTCGGCCATCATCAACCCGGAGATGGCGGCGGCGCGGGAGATCTCCCACCTGCTGCGCTTCCCCGGTGCCAGCAAGATCGATACCTTTGCGGAAGGCCGGGTGCGGCTGATCAAGTTTACCCTGACCGAGGCACAGGCACTGGACGGCGTGGCCATCCGGGAGATCCCCACCCGGCTCAAGAGCGATATCCTGGTCTGCGCTGTGGAGCGCGACGGCGGGGTCATCATCCCCAACGGTAACTTTGTGCTCCAGACCGGCGATCAGGTCACTTTTCTTGCAACGCAGGAAAAGGCCCACGAGTTCTTCCAGCGCATCCATCTGGCCGTGCGCCCGGTGCGCAATGCCCTCATCGTGGGCGGCGGTGCCATTGCCTTCTACCTGAGCCAGGAGCTGCTGGAAAACCATGTCCGGGTGCGCATCGTGGAGCGGGACCCCGCCCGCTGCGATGTGCTGGCCCAGGCCCTGCCCGAGGCACAGATCCTGTGTGAGGACGGCTCCAACCGCGAGTTCCTGCTCTCCGAGGGCCTGACCTCCACCGAGGCCTTTGTGGCCCTGACCAACATCGACGAGGAAAATGTCCTGCTGACCCTGTTTGCCAAGAAACATTCCAACGGCAAGCTGGTCACCAAGATCAACCGCCTGGAATTTGACGATATCCTGGCTGGGCTTGATCTGGGCAGCATCGTCTACCCCAAGTACATGACCTGCGATTACATCGTGCAGTATGTGCGCGCTTTACAGAACGAGGCAGGCAGCAACATCAAGACCCTGTACCGCATTTTGGACGACCGTGTGGAGGCGCTGGAATTCACGGTCCATGAGAAGAGCCGCGCCACCGGTGTGCCCCTGAGCCAGCTCCACCTGAAAAAGAACTTGCTGCTCTGCTGCATCACCCGCGGCAACGAGATCAAGATTCCGCGCGGCGGCGATGAGATCCAGGTGGGCGACAGCGTCATCGTGGTCACGCTGGAGCACGGCCTGCATGACCTGCGGGACATCGTGGAAGATTAACGGAGGCGCGGCATGAATTATGCGATCGTTCTGCGGCTGCTGAGCTACATCCTCTATTGCGAAGCTGCGCTGCTCCTGCTGCCTGCCATGGCCAGCCTGATCTACGGTGAATGGATGGTGCTGGGCGTGTTCCTGCTCACGGCAGTGCTTTCTGCGGTGGCGGGCGCTCTGCTCCACCGCATCAAGCCCAAGAGCCAGATCTTCTATATGCGGGAGGGCTTTGCCACCACGGCGCTCTGCTGGCTGCTCATCAGTGTGGTGGGCGCGGTGCCCTTTGTGCTCACGGGCAGCATCCCCAACCCGGTGGATGCCATGTTTGAGACCGTTTCCGGCTTCACCACCACCGGTGCCAGCATCCTGCCCGCCGTGGAGGACCTGCCCAGGGGCATCCTGTTCTGGCGCAGCTTCACCCACTGGATCGGCGGCATGGGCGTTCTGGTGTTCCTGCTCTCCCTGCTGCCCCTGACCGGCGGCTCCCATGTCAACCTGATGAAAGCCGAAAGCCCCGGCCCCCAGGTGGATAAGCTGGTGCCCAAGGTGCAGTCCACGGCAAAGATCCTCTATGGCATTTATTTTGGCCTGACTGTCATCGAGTTCGTGTTCCTGTTGTTCGGCGGGATGCCGGTGTTTGAATCTCTGCTGACCTCCTTTGGTACAGCGGGCACCGGCGGCTTCGGCTTCCGCAATGACAGCTTTGCCAGCATGTCGCCCTATGTCCAGTGGGTCGTGACCATCTTTATGATCCTGTTTGGCGTGAACTTCAACGCCTATTTCCTGCTGCTGATGCGCCGCTTCCGCCGCGCTGCCGCCAGCGAGGAGGTGCGCGCCTACTTTGTGATCATTGGTGTGGCTGTGGTCATTATCACGGCCAACATTTACAGCATGTACAACGGCTTGGGCGAGGCCCTGCGCCACGCCGCCTTCCAGGTGGGTTCTATCATTACCACCACAGGATTCTCCAGCTGTGATTTTGACCTGTGGCCCACCCTCTCCAAGGAGATCCTTGTCATGCTGATGTTTGTGGGTGCCTGCGCGGGCAGCACCGGCGGCGGCATGAAGGTCAGCCGCCTCCTGCTGATGGGCAAGACTGTGGGCAAGGAGCTCAAGCAGGCCCTTCACCCGCAGGTGGTGGCCCCCGTCCGGATGGACGGCAAGGTGGTCAACCATGAGACCATTCGCGCCACCAATGTCTATGTGGCCGCCTACATCTTCATCTTTGCGGCATCCTTCTTCCTCATCAGTCTGGATGGCTTTGACATGGTGACCAACTTCACCGCCATTGCCGCCACGTTGAACAACATCGGCCCGGGCCTTGCCCAGGTGGGCCCTATGATGAACTTTGGCAGCTACTCCAATCCCGCCAAGCTGGTTATGATTTTTGACATGCTGGCGGGCCGTCTGGAAATCTTCCCCATGCTGGTGTTCTTTATGCCGGACACCTGGCGGCGGTTCTGAGCAAAATAACAAAGCGGATGCGCTCCCACCGGAACGCATCCGCTTTTTGCTGTATCAGGATTCCTGCGGCTTTTTCCCCAAGAGCGCCGCGCCGCTCAGCACGATGACTCCGCCCAGCAGGGCAAGGCCCGCACCGGCCTGCCCGAAGGCATCGCCGACGGCACCCACCAGAGGACTTGCGGGGATCATCAGCAGGCTGTAGGCCATGCCGTCCACGCTGATGAGGGTGGCCCGCTGGTCACTGGGAATGGCATCGTTCAGCTTCTGGCTCTCGTGGAGCAGATAGACCTCCAACACACCCTGCACCAGCATCATGCCCAGGATGCCGCCCCAGGCGGGCGCAGTACCCACCAGCAGAGTGCCCACACCGCAGAGCAGGGCACAGGCTGTGTAGAGCCGCCGCATGGAGCGGCATCTCACCCGGCGGCCGATCTCGGTACCCGCCACGCAGGCCAGACCGCCCAGCAGCAGGGGAAGGAAGAGCAGCTCCGTGGGCCAGCCCAGCTCAACGAGCCGCTGCTGCAAAAACATTTTGGTCAGGTAGCTGGGCACGCTGATGAGGGCGCTGGATGCGATAAGTTTCACCGCCATTGGGCAGGTGCGCAGGACATGCAGGCTGTCCCGCACCAGCTGGCGGAACTGTTCGGGCAGCGCGTGCAGCGCGTGCTTTTCCCGGCTGGCCTGCGACTCAGTGACGATGGGCTCCGCAAGCAGCATATTGGCAAGGGCGGAAGCACCCTCAAAAGCGGCGTTCAGCAGATAAAAGCCCGCGTAGCCGAGAAACTGGTTCAGAATGCTGGCCATGGAGCCTATGGCGTTGGCCAGCATGGAGATCTGGGAGCCGTTGGCGGAGACCTGGATGTATTCCGCTTCGCAGCCCTCCTGCTTCAGGCTGTCGTAGAGCAGCGCCGTGGAGGTGCCGGAGAACATGGTCATGGCCAGCGCGTTCAGCCCCATGGCAAAGCAGATGGTGAACAGGTCTGACGCAAAGGCCATCAGCAGGCTTTGCAGGACCATGCACACGCCGCCGGACACGAGGGTCTTTTTCCGGCCCAGCAGGTCTGCCGCCATGCCGCTGGGCACTTCACACAGCAGGCTGACAACATGGAACACGCTTTCGGCCAGGCCAATCTCCCACAGGGAAAAGCCCCGGGCCGCCAGCAGCGCCACCCATACCGCATCCGTGATGCGCAGGCCGGAGAAGAAATCGGCAGTGTAAATGCAGGCAAGCTGCTTTTTCAAATTGAGCTTACGTTTATGATTCATGGGGAACACCCTTTCTATTTGTCGTTGTAAAATATCAAAATAGAAAGGGTACCCTTGCTAACGAAAGTTTGCTGTGACGAAACCCCTCCGTCAATGCTGACGCATTGCCACCTCCCCTAATAGTGGAGGCCTTGGCAATCCGTGCAGAATTTCTGGTTTCGCCAGAGGCTCCCCTACTAGAGGAGCTGACGAGCGAAGCGAGTCTGAGGGGTTCAGGCAAAACAAAAGCGCCCCACAGCAAAGCTGCGCGGCGCTGAAAATCATGCTCCACGTCTTGCTGAAAGAGACAAAAGGGTACACTTCGAGCCGGAACGTATTAAATCTAACCTTTTTTGAAAAAGATGCAGCCATTCCAACCCATCTGGGTGTACCCTCCTTTCAGTAAAACGTTACGCTTACAATACCATACTTTCGGCCAAAACACAAGCAAAACCGTAAAATTCGGGGAAAAAGTGCCGCCCCGGCTTGCAAACAGGCCCAAAGTGTGGTAAGATGATATCCGGTTATAAAACCTGAATATCTTGAAACGCAGCGACGGAGAGAGTACGCACGCAGTTCCACAGCAAAGAGAGAAGCTTCACCGGCTGAAAGGGCTTCCGCGTGGGTGTGTGCCGAAGTTCGCTCCTGAGCGGCCTGCCCGAACGGCTTCTCTATTAGGGCAGGACGGCGCGCCCCGTTACGGCGTTTGAGAGCCGCCCTTCTTTGTGCAGGGCGGAAACCGGGTGGTACCGCGGAGCATTGGATTTGCAAAGGCTTCGTCCCTTTTGTCCGGCCAGAAATGGCCCGGCAGGGGACGGGGCCTTTTTTGCTGCCCCGCTTTGAAAACACGAACTGAGAAGGAGAGAATTTCCATGCAAGCAATGATCGACGAGCTGGCCAAACAGGCCGCAGAGAGCCTCGGTCAGGTCTCTTCCAAGGAGACGCTGGCCTCGTTCTGGCAGGAATATCTGAGCAAAAACGGCAAGATCCCCGCGCTGATGAAGAATCTGCGCTCTGTCGCGCCCGAAGAGCGCCCCGCCATGGGCAAGATCATCAACGAGCTCAAGCAGAAGGTGCAGGCAGACTACGATGCCGCCGCCGCAAAGGTGAAGGAGGCCGAGCTGGCCGCCCGCAACGCCGCTGAGACCGTGGACATCACCCTGCCCGCCAAGACCCGCACGGTGGGTGGTCTGCACCCCCTGACGCTGGTCACCAACCAGATCATCGACGTGTTCTCCGGCATGGGCTTTGCCGTGGCCGACGCACCTGAGATCGAGGATGACGACCACAACTTCACCCGCCTGAACGTGCCCAAGGATCACCCCGCCCGCGACATGCAGGATACCTTCTACCTGTCCGACGAGTTCCTGCTCCGCACTCAGACCTCCGGCGGCCAGATCCGCACCATGGACAGCCAGAAGCCGCCCATCAAAGTGCTGATCCCCGGCCGTGTGTTCCGTTCCGATTCCGATGCCACCCACAGCCCCATGTTCCACCAGATGGAAGGCCTGGTCGTGGATAAGGGCATCACCTTGGGCGACCTGCAGGGCGCGCTGAACACCTTTGTGCAGAAGCTGTTCGGCAAGGACACCCGCACCCGCCTGCGTCCCTCTTACTTCCCCTTCACTGAGCCCAGTGTGGAGGTCGATGTCAGCTGCTTTGAGTGCGGCGGCAAGGGCTGCCCTCTGTGCAAGCACACCGGCTGGATCGAAGTTCTGGGCGGCGGTGTTGTCAACCGCAAGGTGCTGGAGAACTGCAACATTGACCCGGATGAATATTCCGGCTTCGCCTTCGGCATTGGCATCGAGCGCATCGCCATGCTGAAGTACGGCATCAACAACATCGGCCTGATGTTCGAGAACAACCTGCAGTTCCTCAAGCAGTTCCATGAATAAGAGGGGAGAGAACAGACAATGAAAGTACCTTTCAGTTGGTTAAAAGAACTCGTTGATATCGACGTTACCGCTCAGGAGCTGGAGGAGAAGCTGTTCTCCTGCGGCTTTGAGGTGGAAGAGCTGATCCCGCTGGATGCAGGCATCAGCAAGGTGGTCGTTGGCAAGATCGTGGAGATGGAAAAGCAGGAGGGCACCCACCTGACCAAGTGTGTGGTGGACTGCGGTGACTACGGCCACGATATCCGCATCAGCACCGGTGCCGCCAATATGAAGCTGGGCGACTGTGTGCCCGCCGCTCTGGATGGCTCCACCCTGCCCGGCGGCATCAAGATCAAGGCCCGCAAGATGCAGGGTGTGGAGTCCAACGGTATGCTCTGCTCCGGCGAGGAGCTGGGCCTGAACGACGACCTGTTCCCGGGCTCTGAGGTCTATGGCCTGCTCATCCTGCCCGAGGATTCCGTTCCCGGCACCGACATCGCACCCGTTGTCGGTCTGGATGACTATATCTTCGATATTTCCATCACCGCAAACCGCCCCGACTGCCAGTCCGTGCTGGGCATTGCCCGCGAGGTCGCTGCCATTCTGGGTAAGCCCCTGCACATGCCCGCCATGGATTACAAAGCTGTCTGCGAGCCGGATGCTCCCATCACCGTCCAGGTGGAGGCCCCTGACCTGTGCCCCCGCTATATGGCGCACTACGTCCGCAACATCCGCATGGGCGAATCTCCTCGCTGGATGAAGCGCCATCTGGCCCTGTGCGGCCTGCGCTCCATCAGTAATGTGGTGGATATCACCAACCACACCCTGCTGGAAATGGGCCAGCCCATGCACGCCTTTGACCTGAACAAGGTCGCCGGCCGCACCATTGATGTGCGCCGTGCCCACGAGGGCGAGAAGATCGTGACCCTCGATGAAAAGGAGTTCACCCTGAACCCCAACAATCTGGTCATCTGTGATGCCGAGAAGCCTGTGGCTCTGGCCGGCATCATGGGCGGTGCCAACTCCGGCATGGATGAGAACACCACCAGCCTGCTGTTCGAGTGCGCCACCTTCGCCCGTGACTGCGTCCGCAAGACCAGCCGTGCCCTGGGCCAGAACAGTGATTCCTCTGCCCGCTATGAAAAGGGTGTGGACCGCAACTCTCCCGAGCTGGGTCTGGCTCGTGCCCTGCACCTGATCCAGGAGCTGGACTGCGGCGATATCACCACCCTCGAGTATGACCTGACCGATGGCCGCCCGCTGGAGCGCAAGCACATCGTGACTACCCCTGCCAAGATCTGCGGCGTGCTGGGCATCACTGTGCCCGAGCAGACCATGATCGATATCCTGCAGCGCCTGGAGTTCACTGTGGATGTGCAGGCCGATGGCAGCTGGGATGTGTCTGCTCCTCTCTACCGTGAGGATGTGGAGAGCTTCCCCGATCTGGCGGAGGAGGTCATCCGTGAGTACGGCTATGACCACATCAACCCCACCTTCCTGAACACTGCCTCTGTCACCAACGGCGGCCTGACCTATGCGCAGAAGCAGCAGCTCAAGACCAAGCGCCTGCTGGCTGCACAGGGCTTCTATGAGGCCTCCACCCTGGCCTTCTACTCCAACGCGGAGCTGGATATGCTGCACATCCCCGCTGAGGATGCTGCCCGCAAGGCCATCCGCATCCTGAATCCCATCAGCGAGAACCTGTCCATCATGCGCACCCTGCTGACCCCGTCCATGCTGAATGTCATCGTGGACAACCTCAAGAAGGGCAATGCTGAGGGCCGCCTGTTCGAGATGGCTCCCGTCTATCTGGCCAAGGAGCTGCCCATCAGCGAGCATCCCCATGAGCGTCAGACCCTCTGCATTGGTGCCTTTGGCCCCGAGGAGGACTTCTTCACCGTCAAGGGTGCAATGGAGGCGCTGGCCGCAGGCTTTGACCTGACCTTCACCTACGAGCGCGAGACCACCCCGTGGCTCCACCCCGGCATCAGCGCCGCTGTCTACTGCAACGGCAAGCGTCTGGGCGTGTTCGGTAAGCTCTCCAATGAGATCAACGGCGAGCTGGAGATCGCAAAGGACCAGAAGGACAGCCAGAACATCTATCTGGGTGAGCTGGACTATGAGGCTCTGATGTCCTGTGTGGACGGTGAGCTGCGCTATAAGCCGCTGAGCCCCTACGCTGCCGTCAAGCGTGACCTGGCCCTTGTCTGCGAGGAAAAGGTCACCTGCGGCGAGATCGAGGACACCATCAAGAAGGCAAGCTCCCTCATCACCGAGGTCAAGCTGTTCGATATCTACCGCGGCGCAAACCTGGGCGAGGGCAAGAAGAGCATGGCCTTCTCCCTGACCCTGTCTGACCCCAGCGCGGAGATCTCCGCTGATCAGGTCGAGCGCACCGTCAAGAAGGTGCTGGGCAACCTGAAGTTCAAGCTGGGCATTGAGATCCGGTAAACGGTGATCTATACACAGCACTATGATTCTCCTCTGGGCGGCATCCTGCTGGCCGCTGATGACACAGGCCTGACCGGCCTCTGGTTCGAAGGGCAGAAGTACTTTGCCCGCACCCTGGATGCAGTGCATCAGGAGCAGGAGACCGCCGTGCTCTCCGAGGCCAGTCGCTGGCTGGATGTTTATTTCGGTGGGAAGGAGCCGGACTTTACTCCGCCGCTCCATCCCGCTGGCTCTGCCTTTCAGCAGGAGGTGTGGGCGCTGCTGCGCCGCATCCCCTGCGGCCAGACCACGACCTATGGGGCACTGGCAAGGCAGCTGGCTGCAGAGCGCGGCCTTTCCCGGATGTCTGCGCAGGCTGTGGGCGGGGCTGTCGGACACAATGTGATCTCTATCATCATTCCCTGCCACCGCGTTGTCGGAACAAACGGCAGCCTGACCGGATATGCAGGCGGCATCGATAAAAAAGCCGCGCTGTTGAGACTGGAAATGAAAATGACGCGGTAAGAAATACGGCAAACGAAAAAATCCGAACCTTTTCCCGATGGGAAGAGGTTCGGATTTTTCTTGTGTGGTGGAGGCGATGGGAGTCGAACCCATGTCCGAAAAGAGTTCAGCGTAGGTGTCTCCGGGTGCAGGCGATCAACAACATTCCCTCCGCGTCACGCCGGTCGCCAGGCTAACGCATTGGTAGCTTCATGAGTTCCTGCCGGTCCGCAAAGCTTAGGTCCGTTCAGGTGCTGTGTCTAAAGGACGCCCCGGCCCCACACGACACAAGAGTGGGCGGAACGCGCAGCACTCAGGCTGCGAGCAACTGATAATTATTGTTGTCAGTTAATTTTTTGGAGGAGTTTAGAGCAGGTCCCCCACTGCTACCCGCTGCCCAGGCCTCGCTCCCCCCGTCGAAACCTTTACGCCCCCATAAAACACACCTTGCGGTGTGGGTAAGCTTTGAAGTTTCCGGGCAGGAATGCTGCCTGAAATCAATAGTAAACGCCGTTGGATTTAACGGCCCGGTCGATGGAGCGCTTGGCGTCGCGCTTGGCGGCATCTGCGCGCTTGTCGTAGAGCTTTTTGCCCTTGCACAGGCCCAGCTCCATTTTGACGCGGCCATGCTTGAAGTAGAGCGAAAGCGGCACAAGAGTGTAACCCTGCAGCTTGCACTGCTGGTGCAGCCGCCGGATCTCATTCTTGTGGGCCAGCAGCCGCCGCACCCGCATGGGGTCCTGATTGAAGATGTTGCCGTGGTCATAGGGGGTGATGTGCATTCCCTTGACCAGTAGCTCGCCGTCCTCAATATCGACCCAGCTGTCTTTCAGGTTTACGCCGCCGGCACGCAGGCTCTTGACCTCAGTGCCTTTCAGCTCAACGCCGGTCTCCAGCGCTTCCAGAACGAAATACTCGTGGCGCGCTTCCCGGTTTGTGGCAATCGTCTTGGTTGCCGGACGCTCTTTGGTCGGTGCCATTCCGCGCGCCTCCTTTCTATCGCTTTGGTATCGTTACGTTAGTATATCATATTTTTGTGGATTTTCAAGGTTACTTTTTGAAGAAACTGTAAATCTTTCCCGCAAAAAAATACCTTACAGCTTTTTATAGCCCACCGGTTCGTCCGCTGCACACCGCCGCTCCATCAGGTAGGTGTCCAGCCAGCGGCCGTGGCAGTCCCGGGCAATGCGCTCCCGGCGGCCCACCACGCGGAAGCCGCATTTCAGGTGCAGGCCCCGGGAGGGGGCGTTGTCCTGCAGCACCGTGGACTGCAGCGTCCAGTACCCGGCCTGTTCGGCCTCGCGGCAGAGCGCCGTGAGCAGGTGATAGCCCAGCCCCTTGCCCCGGAATTTCTCCCCGACATAGATGCTCACCTCGGCCACGCCGCGGTAGCACCAGCGGGGGTCTACCCGATGCAGGGCTGCCCAGCCGGCCACGACCCCATCGTCCAGCACCACCAGGCGGCATTCCCGGGTATGGGATGCGTCCCAGGCGGTGTAGGGCGGGCAGTTGGTCTGGAAGGTGGCGTGCTCGGTGGCAATGCCCTCCAGATATATTTTGGACACAGCAGTCCAATCCTCCGGCATCATGGGCCGGACTGTGATCTCACTCATATTCCTATCCTGACCGGAGCCGCAGTGCTCCGGTTTCCCCTCATTGCGTGTGCAATATCTTTTTTCAGTATAGCAGAATCTGCCGCAAATCACAATGGAAACCTGTTCACCTCAGGCCGGGCAGAGTGTCCGGAATCTGAATACCCGGCCCCTCGGAAGCGTGGAGATCACAACGCATGGATTTTGCGGACAGATTTGTTTTGACAATACCGGCGGGTGTGATACAATAGAACAAAAAAACAACCGGTGTCGCCTGTGCAGTCTCATATTATAGTCCTCTGTGTGGGAAAATGCAATCAGGGCGGTGCCGGGGGAAAGGAACGGAACATGAAACAGGCAAAACGAATCGTCGCGATGGTGCTGTGTCTGCTGGCACTGCTGGCCCTGCCTGCCGGTGCCGTAATGGAAAAGGGAGAGCCCAACATCACGGCCCAGACCACCATGAAGGAAGTGCGCAACAACCCGGGCATCAAGAACTCCGGCTTCTACACCTACTCGCAGGATAAGGACTGCCCGCCGGGTCAGGCCCTGTGGGAGATGACCACTGTGGAAGGCTACACCAACGAGTATGTGGCCGAAGGCTGTGCCAAGGGGCTGAATCTGGTCATTGAGAACTACAACAATGGCGTTCAGGTCACTCACTCGTTCTACACGGATGCGGAAAAGGCGGCGGACCGCACCAAAAACAATACCGGCCTGTTCTATTTCCCGGCCAAGGCTGAAAATGCCAAGTTTGCGCTGATCCTGGCCGGCAGCGGTGCCAATGAGAGCGCCGAGCTGGAGGAGGGGGCCTGCACGGCCTGGCAACTGCATGAGCTGGGCTATGCCGCCTTTATTCTGCGGTATCGCGTCTGGACGGATGCTTCCGATGACGCTCCGCTGGAGGACATCGGCCGGGCCATGCAGTACATTGAGGAACACGCTGCGGAGTTTGGCATCCAGCCGGAGCAGTACGCCATCGTGGGATATTCCATGGGCGGCCACCTGACGGGTCTGTTCGGCACGGAATCGGTGGGGTATAAGCATTACAACGTGCCCAAGCCCGCCGCCCTGCTGCTGGGCTACCCCATCAACGATATGACCTACATCAAGCCCATCTACCATGTCATTCAGGATATCGGCGCGTACGGCCCCAAATACTATACCCGGAATCTTTCGGATGAGATCACGCCGGACTACCCCGCCACCTATCACTGGCACGGTGTGAACGACACGCTGCTGAAAGAGCTGGTCTACTGGCGGCAGGGACCGCAGCTGGAAGCTGCCCTGCAGGCCAATCACGTCAGGCATGTTTACCGGGTGTTCAACAATGCACCTCACGTCTGCGGCATCGGCACCGGAACAGATGCCGAGAACTGGCTGGTGGAAGCCACTGCTTTCTGGGAAGAGCAGTGCGCCTGAGAGAAAGGATGAAACAGGATGAAAGATCTGAACGAAGCATTTGTGCATCTGAACGTCGGTCTGCCCGATGATGTGGAGCGGCTGAAGGCCGCAGGCTATTACAAAGAGGCAATGGCACGGATCGATGAATATCTGGCCGAGGACTGGACGGAGACCCAGAACAGCCCCCGCAGTCAGGGGTTGGAAATGCCGGAGTACGAGCAGCCCGCCAACCCTGTGCCCCACGGCGTGGACGCGCTGCGGGATGCCCTGCTGGTGCAGAAGGAGATCATGTGCCGCCTGCCGCAGGAATACTGCTGGAACGAGGCACAGGCCGTGGCCCGGATGCAGGGCCTTGTGCGGGATTTCACGGTGGAGGAGTTCCGCCAGCTGGTGCATGAGGGCCGGGTGGACTGGCGGTTTGTGGAAGGGGAGAAGCACTACCTTGACCGCTTTGCCGAGACGCTGATCGCCACCCACGCCGACCTTGCCGCCCGTCAGCTTGACCCGCCCGCCCCGGCCGCGCTGGCCCGGGAGCGCCGCCACCGCATCCATGACCAGATGGAGCGGGAAGGGCAGGCCAGTGCCCGCATCACGCTGAAAACCAGCGTGGGAATGTCGGATGAGGCCTTTGCCGCCGCTCTGGCTAAGGCAAAGGCAGAGGGCCGGGAGAGTGTACACGTCCGCGCCTGGCTGCCCATCCCGGCGGAATGCCTGGCCCAGAGCGAGATCGAGCTGCAGAGCTTTACCGAGCAGCCGGGCCGCATCGCCGATGCAAACGCCCCCCAGCGCACGGTTTGCTGGGAGGCTGACCTGACCGAAAACCGCCGCTTCGGGGTGCAGTACCGTTACAAGACAACGGCAGTCTATGCTGACCCGCTGGACTTTGTGCCTGCACCGGAACAGCCGACCTTTGATACCGAGGAGCAGGCCCCGCATATCGTGTTCACACCCTATCTGCGGGCGCTGGCCGCACAGCTGACCGAAGGGGTCACCGACCCGGCGGAAAAGGCAAAGCGCATCTATGATTACGTTACCCTGAACGTGCGGTATCACTATCAGCCCGCCTACTTTGTGCAGGACTGCCTGCCCGACCGCTGCGCGCGGGACCGGCGCGGTGACTGCGGCATTATGGCCCTGACCTTCATCACCCTCTGCCGTCTGGTGGGCATTCCGGCCCGCTGGCAGAGCGGCCTGTCGGTGTCGCCCACCGGCGTGGGCTGCCACGACTGGGCCATGTTCTACATTGCCCCCAAGGGCTGGATGTATGCCGACTGCTCGTTTGGTGCCTCTATGGCACGGCAGGGCGAGGAAGAGCTGCGCCGCCACTACTTCGGCAGCCTGGACACCGGGCGCATGGTGGCAAACCGCGCCTTTGAGGCACCCTTTGACCCGCCGATGTATGGGTTCCGCTCCGACCCCTATGATAACCAGTCGGGCGAGTGCGAGGTGGACGGCGTGGGCCTTTATGGCGATGCGCTGGATACCCGGAAAGAATTGGTCGATTTCGAGGACTTATAATCAATGGAATTTTTAGCTGGATTGTACACCCTGCTGCTGGTCACCATCTGCCTGCTGCTGGCAGCGGTGCTCTGGAAACTGAACAAGCCCCGGAACGGGGGAGACTACGAGGAGCTCAAGCGCTGGATGCAGCAGCAGCTCGATGCACAGGCAAAAGACTTTGCGGCCAGACAGGCGGCAATGGCGGAGCAGAATTATACCGCCATCCGCAGCGTCAGTGAGACGCTGCAGACCTCAGTGCAGAGCATGAGCACCACGCTGGCACAGGGCCAGAGCGGCCAGCAGCAGATCCTGACCCAGCGGCTCCAGAGTCTGGAGGCCGCCAACACCCAGAAGCTGGAAGAGCTGCGCAAGACCCTTGCGGAAAACATGACCGCCCTGCAGGCCGAGAACGCCAAAAAGCTGGATGAGATCCGCCACACCGTGGACGAGCAACTGCAGGATGCCCTGCAGAAGCGGGTGACCGAGAGCTTCAAGGCTGTGAACGACCAGCTGGAACAGGTGTACAAGGGGCTGGGCGAGATGCAGAACCTTGCCGCCGATGTGGGCGGGTTGAAGCAGGTGCTCTCGGGCGTTAAGACCCGCGGCATTCTGGGAGAGATCCAGCTGGGGGCCATTCTGGAAGAAATCCTGGCCCCGGAGCAGTACGAGACCAATGTGGCCACCATTCCGGGCAGCACCCAGCGGGTGGAATACGCCATCAAGATGCCGGGTACGGACGGCGGCACGGTCTGGCTGCCCATCGACTCCAAATTCCCCGGCGATACCTACGCACACTTGCAGGATGCCCAGGCCTCCGGCGATGCGCAGGCGGTGGAGAATGCCCGCCATGCGCTGGAACTGGTGCTGCGGAGCGAGGCAAAGGACATCCGGGAAAAGTATGTGGAGCCGCCCTACACCACGACCTTTGGCATTCTCTTCCTGCCTTTTGAAGGGTTGTACGCCGAGGTGGTGAACGCCGGTCTGCTGGAGGTGCTGCAGCGGGATTATCAGGTGAACATTGCAGGCCCCAGCACCATGGCGGCTCTGCTCAACAGCCTGCAGATGGGCTTCAAGACCCTTGCCATCCAGAAGCGCTCCGGCGAGGTCTGGCAGCTGCTGGGTGCCGTTAAGACGGAGTTCGACAAGTTCGGGCAGGGGCTCTCCAAGATGCAGCAGCGCCTGCGCCAGACCGATGAAGAGCTGGACAACCTCATTGGTGTCCGCAGCCGGGCCATCAGCCGCAAGCTCCGCAGTGTCCAGAGCCTGGATGATGCCAGCGCAGCAGCCCTGCTGGAGCTGGACAACGAGCCCGGCCGGCCGGTGGCAGCAAGACTGCCGGAGGAGCTTGAATAATCTTTAACAATGTGCTATACTAGGAACCGTTATTAGTATTATATTGCCGCTTTTCCGGCACTGCAATATGGATAGAGAGGATGTCTGCTATGAGCGTGAAAAAGATCAGCGAAGCCATTCTGGGCGTGGGTGTGGACGATACCACCATTGATCTGTTCGAGAGCCAGTACCCGGTGCCCACCGGCGTGAGCTACAATTCCTATGTCATTCTGGACGAAAAGACCGCCATTCTGGATACGGTGGACAACCGTGCCACGGAGCCCTGGCTTGCCAACCTGACCGAGGCACTGGCCGGACGCAAGCCGGATTACCTGGTGGTCAGCCACATGGAGCCTGACCACGGTGCCAATATCGCCAGACTGGCCGCCCTCTACCCGGAAATGCAGGTGGTGGGCAACGCCAAGACTTTCCTGTATATGGATCAATTCTTTGGGGCGGATGCCGTTGCCAAGGAGCGCCGCGTGGTGGTGAAGGACGGCGAGAGCCTGAGCCTGGGCACCCACACCCTGACCTTTGTGCTTGCCCCCATGGTGCACTGGCCCGAGGTCATGGTGAGCTATGAGAGCAGTGAAAAAGTGCTCTTCTCTGCAGACGGCTTTGGCCGGTTTGGTGCAGTGGCCAGGTTTGACGAAAACGCCGACTGGGCCAGCGAGGCCCGCCGCTACTACCTGAACATCGTGGGCAAGTACGGCCCGCAGGTGCAGGCTCTGCTGAAAAAGGCTGCCGCGCTGGATATTGCCACCATCTGCCCCCTGCACGGCCCCGTGCTGACCGGCGATCTGAGCAAGTACCTGAACTACTATGACCTGTGGTCCAGCTACAAGGCCGAGGAGCCGGAGAAGATCCTGGTGGCCAGCGCTTCCATCCACGGCCACACCAGAGCCGCCGCCCACACCATGGCTGAGAAGCTGCGCGCCAAGGGTGCCAAGGTGGTGGAGATGGATCTGACCCGCACCGATGTCTCCTATGCCGTCACTGAGGCCTTCCGCTGCGGCCGGATCGTGCTGGCCTGCGCCACCTACGATGGCTTCCTCTTCCCGCCGATGGAGAATCTGCTGACCCACCTCAAGACCAAGAACTTCCAGGGCCGCACCGTTGGCCTGATGGAGAACGGCACCTGGGCCCCCATGGCTGCAAAGCTGATGCGTGCCGAGCTGGACGGCATGAAGAACATTACCGTCTGTGATGCCGTTGTGACCATCCGCTCTGCCGCCAATGCCGCCGCTGAGGCACAGATGGATGTGCTGGCTGACGAGCTGCTGGCAAAGTAACGAATCGACCCCATAAAAACGAACGAACGCCTGCCGAGTGAGAAAAGCCCGGCAGGCGTTCGTTTTGCTTATGCGGGAGGTATAGCAGAGTAGCATCTTCGCACGGGGGTAGGCGGCAAAGTCTTTTTTGTGTGGAGTTCGCCTTTCTTTGTCAGAACAAATCGTACTGCTTCATAGTTTCAGCTTTTCGGGAATCATGCTTCTCGTAGTAGCCGATCAGGGTACCGTCCTCGTCCCGCAGGGCTACCATGTAGACGTCGCGGTCGTGCTTTGCGTTGTGATAGGTATAGACGATGTTGTGGCTGGCATCCGCCGCGAACCACTCGACCACCTTGCGGATGGCTTCCACCGAATGCGGGTTGTGGCAGTTCAGCAGGCTTTTGCCCAGCAGGGAAGCGCCGCCGTATTTTTTGTAATCCACCACGGCAGCAGGATTCATGTAAATGATGATGTGGTTCAGGTCGCAGATAACCACGGCCTCGCGGTCCTGGTCGATGATGCTTTTGAAATAGGCGTTCAGGTCTGCCATGATGTTGCTCCTTCTTTATTCTTATCCAGCGCGTCGAACTGTTTGACGATCTGCGGGTCTTTCAGCTTGATGACCTTGCCGGTGAGGTAGTGCAGGGTGTTCTCCTCCGGGATATCCAGGAAGCTGATGCGGACGGCGCAGAGAGCCTGCGTCCGGGTGCCGGTGCGCTCGTTCATCTTGCGGTTGCCGTATTTGATATCTCCCAGCACCGGCCTGCCCAGGTAGGCCAGATGCGCGCGGATCTGGTGGGTGCGGCCCGTGATGAGACCAATCTTGCACAGGGCAAAGGGCCCGGCGGTGCGCAGCACGTCCACATCGGTGATGATCTGCTTGCGGCGCTCATCCTGAGATTGGTGGGCGTGGATACTGACCTTGTTGTTCTTTTCGTCGTGCTCCCACCAGGCCGTGAACCGCCCGCTCTGGGGGATGCCCACGGTGATGGTGTAGTATTCCTTTTTGAGCAGGTCGGTGCGGATGATCTCGTTCATGTCCCGCAGGGCGGCGTAGCTCTTGGCTGCGATGACAAGGCCCTCGGTGCCGCGGTCCAGCCGGTTGCAGATGCCGGGCTTGAAGCGGTTCTCACCGCCCGCATCGTACTCGCCCTTCTGGGCCAGATACTGGGTGAATGCGTCCACAAGGTTGGCATCGCCGGTGCGGTCGCTGTGGCAGAGCAGGTGGGTGGGCTTGTACAGCACGGCAATGTTCTCGTCCTCATAGATGACGGTCACCTTGGGCTGGTTCTGCTGCTTTTTGGGGGCAGGCTTGCGGGCTGCAGGCTTTGCGCCCTCGGGCGGGAAGAATTCATCGTTGATGTACAGCTCAATGAGGTCGCCCGCCTTGAGCCGATCCTCGGGGGCTCCCTTTTTGCCGTTGACCTTGACCCGCTTGTTGCGGAAGCTCTTGTACAGCAGGCTGGTGGGGAGATCGCGCGTCACGCTCTGGACAAAGCGGGAAAGCCGCACGCCCTCGTCGTTTGCGGTGGCAGTAAATTGTTTCATAAGATCGTTCCTTTTATTGGATGAAAGACAAGCCCTCTCCGTCTTTGCTTCGCAAATCCACCTCTCCCAAAGGGAGAGGCAATGCATCTCCCGGGTTCAGTACATGCTGACCGAGAGCCACAAGGGGCTCTCCCTTTGGGAGAGCTGGCAAAGCCGCAGGCTTTGACTGAGAGGGCATATTGATTCATAAAAAAGCCTTTTCTCTATAATAAACCACCCTTTCTTTGAAGTCAACGCAGAATATTTCCTGTGCCCCCTTGTGTTTTGCTGAAAAAACGGTACTATTAGAGTAATAACGCAAAAGGAGAATGACCATGGCGAAGGAAAGCAGCCAGCATAAGGGGCACCGCCAGCGGATGCGCGCCCGGGTAGAGCAGTACGGACTGGAAAGTCTGGAACCCCACGAAGCGCTGGAATATGTCCTTTATATCACCAACACCCGCAAGGACACCAACGGCCTTGCCCATGTCCTCATGGACCGGTTCGGAGACTTTGCCGGGGTGCTGGATGCTTCCGAGGAGGATCTGCTGACGGTGGAGGGGGTAGGCCCCTCTACCGCCCGGATGCTGCATCTTTTGCCGCAGGTCGGCAGATACTATACCCAGTGTGCGGTCAACGGCAAAAAGTGCATGAAGACCACCGACCAGCTGGTCGAATACCTGATGGCACAGTTTGCCGGGACTGTGCAGGAACGCGCCCTGCTGACTGCGCTGGATGGCCGCAGCCGCATCAAGGGGCTGTTCTGGCTGCGGGACGGCACCAGCGACCGGGTGAGTCTGGAGATCAAGGATGTGGTGGCGGCAGCCCTCAAGGGCGGTACCGACAGTGTGGTGCTCTGCCATAACCACCCCAACGGCGTGGCTCTGCCCTCGCGGGAGGATCTGATGGCCACCGAGAATATCGTCCGGGCGCTGGGGCTGGTCAAGGTGCATCTGCGGGATCACATCATCCTGACCGAGAGCGAATATTTCTCCATGCGGGAGGCCAACCGCCTGCCGTTCTACGATTTCCAGACCGGGGAGATGCTCAGGCCGTATTGATATTATAAAATAATTGTGTTATAATCAACATGAAAAGCACAACTATTTGTAGTTCTATCTGAGAACAGAAAGGAGAACTGAGACATGGCCGATGAACAGTTCCATCTCGTCTCCAACTATGCCCCCACGGGCGACCAGCCCCAGGCCATTGAGCAGCTGGTAGAGGGCGTTGAGCGGGGCGACCGCTGCCAGACCCTGCTGGGTGTGACCGGCAGCGGCAAGACCTTTACCATGGCCAATGTGATCGCCCGGTGCAACCGCCCCACGCTGGTGCTGGCCCATAATAAGACGCTGGCGGCCCAGCTCTGCACCGAGTTCCGCTCGTTCTTCCCGGATAATGCGGTGGAGTATTTTGTTTCCTACTACGATTACTACCAGCCCGAAGCTTACATCCCCAGCACCGATACCTACATTGAAAAGGACAGTGCCATCAACGATGAGATCGACCGCCTGCGCCATTCGGCCACGGCGGCGCTTTCGGAGCGGCGGGATGTCATCATTGTGGCATCGGTGTCCTGTATCTACTCTCTGGGCGACCCCATCGATTACCGCAGCATGGTCATCAGTCTGCGGCCCGGGATGCAGATGGAGCGGGATGACCTGTGCAAAAAGCTGGTCACCCTGCAATATGAGCGGAACGACATCAATTTTATCCGCAATAAGTTCCGCGTTCACGGTGACACGGTGGATATCTATCTGGCCTACATGAGCGACCTTGCCATCCGGGTGGAGTTCTTCGGGGATGAGATCGACCGTATCACGGAGTTCAACCCCGTTACCGGCACCCGGCAGAACGTGGTGAAGCATGTGGCCATCTTCCCGGCCAGCCACTACATCGTCAGTGCCGATAAAAAGGCAGCGGCCATTGAAAAGATCCGCGCCGAGTGCGACGAGCAGGTGAAGAAGTTTACCGCCGAGGGCAAGCTCATTGAAGCCCAGCGCATCCAGCAGCGAACGAACTATGACATCGAGATGCTGACCGAGGTGGGAATCTGCAAGGGCATCGAAAACTATTCGGCGGTGCTGTCAGGCCGTGCGCCGGGCAGTATGCCTACCACCCTGCTGGACTATTTCCCGGAGGATTTTCTGCTTTTTGTGGATGAGAGCCATGTGACCCTGCCGCAGGTGCGTGCTATGTACGGCGGCGACTATGCCCGCAAAAAGACGCTGGTGGAATACGGCTTCCGTCTGCCGTCGGCCTTTGACAACCGCCCCCTCAAGTTTGAGGAGGTGGAAAGCAAACTGAACCAGATGGTGTTCGTCTCGGCCACGCCGGGCGAGTACGAGCGCCGGAACAGCACCCGGATCGCGCAGCAGGTCATCCGGCCCACCGGCCTGCTGGACCCGCTGATCTCGGTGCGGCCTGTGGAGGGGCAGGTGACTGACCTGTTGGGCGAGATCAACGCCCGCACGGCGAAGAACGAGCGTGTTCTTGTGACCACCCTGACCAAGAAGATGGCCGAGGACCTGACCGACTTCTTGACCGAGCAGGGCATCAAGGTCAAATATATGCACCACGAGGTGGATACCTTTGAACGGATGGAGATCATCAAAGATCTGCGCCTGGGCTCCATCGATGTGGTGGTGGGCATCAACCTTCTGCGTGAGGGTCTGGATCTGCCCGAGGTCAGCCTTGTGGCGATCCTGGATGCCGACAAGGAAGGCTTCCTGCGCAGTGAGACCAGCCTCATCCAGACCATCGGCCGCGCGGCCCGCAACGCCGAGGGTCTGGTCATTATGTACGCCGATGAGGTGACGGACAGCATGGAACGCGCCATCACCGAGACCGAGCGCCGCCGTGCCATCCAGATGGCCTACAATGAAGAACACGGCATCGTGCCTAAGACCATCGTCAAGGCCATTGCGGACAGCATTGAGATCAGCGATAAGGCGGAGAACGCAAAGCGGAATACCCGCCGCATGGGCAAACTGGAGCGGGAAGCTGCCATCGAGCGCCTGACCCGGGAGATGAAGGAGGCTGCCAAGCTGCTGGAATTTGAGCATGCGGCCTTCCTGCGTGACCAGATCGACCGCCTGCGCCGGGGCGAGAACCCCACCGTGGACTCGGATGCCGAGACCGAGCGCAGGCAGAACCATGCACAGACACAGAGAAGAGGGAGAAAGTACCTTGGCAAACGATAAGATCGTCATCAAAGGCGCACGGGAGCACAACCTGAAGAATATTGATCTGACCCTCCCGCGTGAAAAATTTATTGTTATGACCGGCCTGTCCGGTTCCGGCAAGTCGAGCCTTGCCTTCGATACCATTTATGCCGATGGCCAGCGCCGCTATGTGGAGAGCCTTTCCAGCTACGCCCGGATGTTCCTGGGCCGGATGGACAAGCCCGATGTGGATGAGATCACCGGCCTGTCGCCGGCCATTTCCATTGACCAGAAGACCACCAGCCACAACCCCCGCTCTACCGTGGGCACCGTGACCGAGATCTACGATTACCTGCGCCTGCTGTATGCCCGGGTGGGTGTGCCCCACTGCCCGGTGTGCGGCCGTGTCATCAGCCAGCAGACCGTGGATGAGATGGTGGATGCCGTGCTCAAGCTGGAGGACGGCACCAAATTCCAGGTGCTGGCTCCTGTGGTGCGCCAGCGCAAGGGCACGCAGCAGAAGGAGCTGGATGCCGCCCGGCGGGGCGGCTACTCCCGTGTGAGGATCGACGGCAATCTGTATGACTTGGACGAAGAGATCACGCTGGAAAAGAACATCAAGCACACAGTGGAGATCGTGGTGGACCGCCTTGCCATGCGCAAGGGCATCCGGGGCCGTCTGGCAGATTCGCTGGAAACTGCGCTGGCTCTGACCGGCGGCATCGCTGAGATCGATGTCATCGGCGGGGAGTGCATGACCTTCAGCCAGAACTTTGCCTGCCCGGAGCACGGCATCTCCATCGGGGACCTGTCGCCCCGGCTCTTCTCCTTCAACAACCCCCAGGGTGCCTGTGAGAAGTGCACGGGCCTTGGTACGTTTATGCGGGTGGACGAGGAGCGCATCCTGCCCAATAAGAACCTGTCCATCCGGCAGGGGGCCATCAAGGCCAGCGGCTGGTACTACGCCGAGGGCTCTGTCAGCGAAATGTACTACCTTGGTCTGGGTAAAAAATACGGCTTTACGCTGGACACGCCCATCAAGGATATGAGCACCGAGGCGGTGAACGCCCTGCTTTACGGCACCAACGGCGAAAAGATCGAGATGCACCGAACCAACGAGTTCGGCAGCGGTGTCTACTATAATACGTTTGAGGGCATCGTGGAGAACCTGGAGCGCCGCTTCAGGGAGACCAACAGCGAGTGGATGAAGGAAGAGATCGGCAGCTTCATGTCCGGCGTGGAGTGCCCGGACTGCCACGGCAAGCGCCTGAAGCCGGTGGTGCTGGCAGTGACCGTTGGGGATAAGAACATCAGTGAGTTCTGCGAAATGTCCATCCGGGATGAGCTGAAATTTATTGCCGAAAATGAGCCGAACCTGACCGAGAAGCAGAGGCAGATCGGCGGTCAGATTATGAAGGAGATCCGGAACCGCCTGCAGTTTTTGCAGAGCGTGGGTCTGGATTACCTGACCCTGGCCCGCGCGGCTGGCACCCTGTCCGGCGGCGAGAGCCAGCGCATCCGCCTCACCACCCAGATCGGCAGTGCGCTGTCCGGCGTGCTCTATGTGTTGGACGAGCCCAGCATCGGCCTGCACCAGCGTGACAACGATAAGCTCATTGCGACCCTGAAGAACCTGCGGGACCTCGGCAATACCGTCATCGTGGTCGAGCACGACGAGGATACCATGCGCAGCGCGGACTATATCGTGGATGTGGGCCCCGGCGCGGGCGTTCACGGCGGCGAGATCGTGGCAGCGGGTTCCGTGAAGGATATCTGTAAGGCCAAGCGGCGCATCACCGGCGATTATCTTTCTGGCCGCAAGCGCATTGCTGTGCCCCAGACCCGCCGCACCGGTAATGGAAACTTTCTGACCGTGAAAGGTGCCCGGGAAAACAACCTGCGCAACATTGATGTCCGGTTCCCCTTGGGTGAGTTCGTCTGTGTGACCGGCATTTCCGGTTCCGGCAAGTCCAGCCTGATCAACGAGATCCTGTACAAGACGCTGGCCTGTGAGCTGAACGGTGCCCGCAGCCGTGCGGGCAAGTGCGACGGGGTGGAGGGTCTGGAGTTCGTGGATAAGGTCATTGGCATCGACCAGCAGCCCATCGGCCGCACGCCCCGCTCCAACCCGGCCACCTATACCGGCGTGTTCAACGATATCCGCGCCGTCTTTGCCGAGACCCAGGATGCAAAGATGCGCGGCTATGGCCCGGGCCGGTTCAGCTTCAACGTCAAGGGCGGCCGCTGTGAGGCCTGTGAGGGCAACGGCATTTTGCAGATCGAGATGCACTTCCTGCCGGATGTCTATGTCCCCTGCGAGGTGTGCAAGGGTGCGCGCTATAACCGCGAGACGCTGGAGGTAAAGTATAAGGAAAAGACCATCTCCGACGTGCTGAACATGACCGTGGAAGAGGCGGTGGTGTTCTTTGCAAACCAGCCCAAGATCGCCCGCAAATTGCAGACCCTGCTGGATGTGGGCCTTGGCTATGTGACCCTGGGTCAGAGCGCCACCACCCTGTCCGGCGGCGAAGCCCAGCGTGTGAAGCTGGCCAATGAGCTAGCCCGACGCAGCACCGGCAAGACGGTGTATATCCTCGATGAGCCTACCACAGGCCTGCACATTGCGGACGTGCATCGCCTGATCGAGGTGCTGCAGAAGCTGGTGGATGCGGGCAACACGGTCATTGTCATCGAGCACAACCTGGATCTCATCAAGTGTGCGGACCACATCATTGACCTTGGCCCTGAAGGCGGCAGCGCCGGCGGCCTGGTGATTGCCGAGGGTACGCCCGAGCAGGTGGCCGAGGTGCCCGGCAGCTTTACCGGCCAGTATCTCAAGCCCCTGCTGGAAAAGGACAGACAGCTGCGGGCCGCGGAAGCGGAAACTGCTGCAAAAGCAAAAAAGTAAAGCGGCGCTCATACGACGAAAATCATACTTTTCTTGAAAAAATCAGAAAAAGATGCAGAAAAGTGTTGACAAAACCCGGAAAGATGTGTATAATATCTTTTGTCGCCAATGCTTCGGTAGGGAGGCGGAGGACGATATCCGGGTGTAGCGCAGTTTTGGTAGCGCGCTTGAATGGGGTTCAAGAGGCCGTGAGTTCGATTCTCGCCACTCGGACCATAAATCCAACGATTTCACGTTAGGAATCGTTGGATTTTTTTGTTTATAGGCTGGCCTCATTTGGTTTTGACCACAATTTTGACCACAATGCCAAAGATTTTATCTGGTCTAATTAGTGCCGTTCCGTCCAATTTTCAGGCCGAAAATGCCTCGCTGAACAACTGGATCGCACTCTGCCGAATGGATTCCTGAACATGGAGATAATGCTCAGTCATTTCGGTATCGGCATGGCCTACGATGCTCTGGATGGTCTGAATATCCACGCCCAACGCCTGCATCTGCGACACATAGGTGTGGCGGCAGCTGTGCGGCGTGAGCAAGCGGACATCGCCCGCTTCTTCCAGAGATTTGCGGAACACATCCCGGAAATGGGTGGGATTGCAGGGCAAGCCGGTCTTGGGGCTTTCCCAGATGAACTGATCGGTGGTATCCCGCAGCTTGATGGCACACGGGCGGACATTCAGCGGCACCGGAATATCCCGGATACTGTCTTTGGATTTCGGACTGCCGATGCTGACTGTACCTTTTACGACCTTTACTGCCTGCCGGATGTGAATGACAGAGCCATCTTCTTCAATAAACTGCGGCTCCAAAACCAGAAGTTCCTGCATTATCAAAAACAATTACCTCCGCATGATCTATTGAAGCTCATCGTCAAAGCTGCTGTCTTACTCTTTCACAATGCGGCTCCCACCAAACACATGCGACATTTCCATGTGCGCCAGTGCTTCGTCAATCAGAGCCACTTCTGCGGCAGACAGCACAATATCCGCTGCACCGGCGTTTTCCTGTAAACGGTTAAGTTTCCGGGTGCCGGGGATTGGTACGATATAAGGCTTTTTGCACAGCATCCACGCCAGTGAGATCTGGGCAGGTGTTGCATTTTTCTCGGCGGCAAGACGGTGTAACAGTTCCAGCAGGGCGCGGTTCTGGTCAATGCTGTCTGGCTGGAACTGCGGCATGACGCTGCGGTAGTCCGTGCCTGCTTCAAACTTGGAAGTCTTATCGTATTTGCCGGAGAGAAAACCGTTTGCAAGCGGCGAGAATGCCACATAACCAATGTGCAGTTCTTCCAGAACCGGGAACAGGCTTTCGTACCAGCGGGCCATCATGGAGTAACGGTTCTGGATGGCCGTTACCGGGCAGACTGCGTGTGCTCGGCGGATGGTCTCCTCGGTGGCTTCCGAAAGGCCCCAGTGAGTGATCTTGCCCTCCCGAATCAGGTCAGCCATTACACCGGCCACTTCCTCAATGGGCACCTTGGGGTCAAGCCGATGCTGATAATACAGGTCAATATGGTCGGTGTCCAGCCGCTTGAGGGAGGCATCTACCGATGCACGGATAACTTCCGGGCGGGAATCCGGCACCAGCGGCTTGTTGACTGCCGTACTGGTCATGTCAAAATGGATGCCGAATTTGGTCGCAAGAACGATTTTATCTCGGTAGGGTTTCAGGGCAGCACCCACCAGTTCCTCGTTGTCGTGGGGATTATCCGGTGTGCCATAGACTTCGGCGGTGTCAAAGAACGTATAGCCCATACCCACGGCCTGCGCCAGCAGTTCGGTCATTTCCTTCTTGTTGGCAGGTGCGCCGTAGGCATGGCTCATGCCCATACAGCCCAGACCAACAGCAGAAACGGTCAGGTCGCTGTCCAAAGTACGATACTTCATGTTAAAATTCCTCCTTATTTGCAAAAACACTTTCCAGCCATGCGGCGTAATCGTTCACTCAGCCGCCATCCGAGCCAAAGCCGTGGGGCCAGCCATTCAGCACGATGCGTCCGGTGGAAATGCCCATATTCCAAATTACATCATACTGCTGCTGGAATTGGCGGTAGAAGGGGTCCTCCGTGCCGTAAACGTAGAATGTTGGCGGCAGATCACCCTCGGCCAGCCAGTCCGGGTCCATGTTGCCCACGCTGAGCCGCCCATAGAACGAATAGATCATCCTCGATGGCGGAAACTCCGCTTTCCAAATTGCTGCCAGGGGCTTCTACGCGGCTGGTGTCGCAGGCCGAAAGGCCGACAGCAAGTACTACCGCGAGAAGCAGTGCAGTCCATTTTTTCGTCATAACAGTTTCCTCACGGTTTCAGGTGTTTTCTTCCCAGAACGCTACGGCATGATCGAGCCAGCCTTCGGCAGAGGTGCCGGTGCCCAAGCCAAAACCGTGGGCAAGGCCCGGAAAGACTTCGATCTCGGCAGGGGTGCCCTGAGAGCGGATGGTTTCAATGCGCCAGCGCATTACGCGTTCGTCTGCGATGTAGTCCCGGTCACCCACACAGGCATAAGTGGGCGGCTCGTTGCCGTAGACTTCCCCCAGCCCGGTGTACTGCATGATGACGGCTCCCGGCTGCGGATACGCCTGTTCACCGAAGGATGCCGTGCCGTAGCTGCCCAGCCACGCCGCCATCCGTGCCCCGGCAGAACCGCCCCAGAGGGAGTAGCCGCTGGTGTCTACTTCCAGTTCCTCCGCATGGGTAAAGACAAAGGCAATGGCCCGTGCCAGATCTTCGCAGGCGGTCTGTGCGCCGGGGCGGTAGATGAGCGCAAAAGCGTTGTACTCCTTGCGGGAAAGTTCCAGTGCATGAGGAAAGCTGTCCTGCATGGCCCCCACATACGCAAACGCACCGCCTGCGTTGCAGATGGAAAATTTTGCGCCGGGATTACCCTTGAAGTAGAATAAGCCGGTGTCAGCTTTGTCCGGGTCAGCGGCTTTTTCGTCCTCGGTGTAAATATCGTAAAAGATGGTCTGCCCGTCCGCTGCACGCTGGCGCAGGGTGTTGCAGATGTCCACTGTTTCGTCCGGGTCGATGTTGTTATAGTAGGTAAGATGCAGCTGCTCCAGCGTGTCGCCGCCGTAATAAGAGCGTTCCACAGGGAAAATCAGCCGCCCATAATCACCGAAAACCGGGTCATTCCGTACGGTTTCGATGGGCGTGGTGCGGGTATAAGTTTGGGTGGTCGTTTGCATGGAATCCTTTCTTTCCGGGGTGGAGGAACTGGGTGCAGCACCTGCCCGGCAGCCTGCCAGAAGCAGCCCTGCACCCGCCAGAAGTTTTGTGAATTGCCGTCGGTTCAAAATTTCTCTCCTATCACTTGTGTTTGGAAACGATCCAGTTCAGAATATCGGCATCATCAAAGACAACATTTGCGGCAGCATGGTAGACGTGAAGCCCCTGCGCATCGAAAAAGGCGTTGTCCGGGGTCTGCATTTGCAGCACGGTGTCGATTTGTTCATCCGTCCAGCCTGCGGCGGCGTACGGCTCTATTCTTCCACAAGCATAGCTTGTGGTTTTCTATATAAAAGCCGGGACGTTTCCGTCCCGGCTTTCCCTGCAACAAAGAAGGAGGAATATGGAACACTTCCTCAATGATGGAAATTTGTGAAGATAGCAGGTTCTTTTTCGGGCAGGCCGATCTGTTGCTTGCCTATCTGGATACTCTTCATCAAAAAGGCCATGTTGCGGCCAAGGGTGCGCATGGTCTGCAAGCCCTCGGCATCTTTCTTGACCTCCTCGGCAGAGCCGCCGTAGACCATGTTCCAATACTGGCTGCTGGCCACTGGCATCCCACACATGGTAAAATATTTGTTCAGCACATCGTAGGAAGCAGTGTTGCCGCCGCGCCGACAGGTCACGACCGAAGCACCCACTTTCATGGTCTTGTCGATGTTCAGGGTACTGAAGAACAGGCGGTCCATAAAGGAGATCGCGCCGCCTGCCGGGGAACCAAAGTACACCGGTGCGCCAATGACAAAGGCATCGGCTTCAGCCAACTTGGGGGCTACTTCGTTGACAATATCATCAAAGACGCACTTGTTGGAGCCGGTGCTGTGGCAGCGGCGGCAGGCGATGCAGCCCCGGATGTCTTTGTTGCCCACATGGACGATCTCGGTTTCAATGCCCTCGGCTTCCAGCGTATTTGCCAGTTCGGTCAGGGCCGTAAAGGTGCAGCCGTTGGGCCGCGGACTGCCGTTGATGAGCAATGCTTTCATACAATCATTCTCCTTTTGATTTCAAAAATTACCGCAAGAGAAAATTCTCCTCACACAAAAGCTCTGCTTACAGGTTCAGGCCATTTACCCAGCTTGCAATGTCAGCTTCACTGCTGCCGCGGCTGAACCGCTGGCCGTCCAGCCAAGTGCCGGCGTCCGCTAATTCTGCCAGCAGCTTGCCGCTCTGCCCGATGCCGGAGGAAGTCGAAGTGCAGAACGGAATGACCGTTTTGCCGGTGAAGTCATTGACGGCAACAAAGCTGCTCATGGGCCATGCGGCAATGCCCCACCAGATGGGGTAGCCGATGAACACGGTGTCGTAATCGTCCCAGCCGTCCACACCGGTGCTTTCCAAAGCCACAGCACGAAGGCCCTCGTCGTTGTGTTCGCGGGAAACGCGGCTGTCATTGTTCGTCCAAGTCAGGTCATCGGAGGTATAGGGGTCGGACGGAACGACTTTAAACAGGTCAGCACCCACGGTGTCGGCGATGGTCTGCGCTACGCCCTGTGTAGTGCCGGTGGCGGAGAAATACACCACCAGCGTTTTGCCTGTAGTCGTTACCGTGCTGGCAGTTTCCGAAGAAGCAGCCGCGCTGGATGCGGCTTCACTGGAAGCGGCAACAGACGATGCCGCCGAGGAAGCCACAGAAGAACTGCTCACACTGCTAGCGGAATTGCCGGAGCAGGAAGCCAGCAGCAGGGCGGCAGCAGATGCGCCGGCAGCCTGCAAAAACTGGCGGCGGGAAATTTTATTCTTCATCTTATTCATCTGCATTTACCCTTTCATCTGGTTCATTTTCCGCAAAAAACTCTCCGCACCCAGCTACAAACTGCTTGAAATTTACTTCTGATCGTCCACGGGAGGAAACATGGTGGCGAATGCCGCCAGCTTATCCTCCGTGACCTCATAATACCGTTTATCCTTGTTCAGCGCGGTGATCTCCTGCATTTCTGCATCGGTCAACGCAAAATCGAACACATCGAAGTTGTCGTGGATGTGGGCCGGGTTCTTGGAGCCGGGAATGACCACATTGCCTGCCTGAATGTGCCAGCGCAGAATAATTTGCACGTTGCTCTTGCCGTACTTTGCTGCAAGGCGGGTGAACAACGGCTCTTCCAGCAGGCCCTTGTCAGCGTGGCCCAGCGGATACCATGCCTGAATCACCATGCCATTCTCGGCGAGGAAGGCTTTCAGTTCTTTCTGCTGGGCGTAGGGGTGAACTTCGGTCTGGAGGATGGTGGGCTTGACTTCGCAGATGCTCAGAATTTCTTTGATCTGCTCCTCGTTGAAGTTGGACAGACCGATGGCACGGACTTTGCCCTCCTTGTAAGCCTTTTCCATCAGGCGATAACCGGCAACGTAATCACCGGCAGGCTGGTGAATGAGCAGCAGGTCGATGTAGTCGGTGTCCAGACGTGCCAGCGTCTTGTCCACAGCATCGGCATCGGTGTAGAAGGTCGGCCACAGCTTGGTTTCGAGGAAAATTTCCTCCCGCTGCAAGCCGGACTTCTTCATGGCGCGGCCCACGGCTTTTTCGTTGCAGTAGGCGTTGGCGGTGTCGATCAAGCGGTAGCCGTTCTGCAAGGCGCTGACGCAGGAGGCCTCTGCCTCGTCCGGGGTCAAAAGAAATGTGCCAATACCGGCCATGGGCATTTTCACGCCGTTATTGAGCGTTGCGTATTCCATAAAAGATTCCTCCTTAAATGTTCTTTCCAAGTTTCGTGGCTTCGTTTTTATTGGTCGCCATGCCGCCGTAGGTCATGCCATGTTCCTTATTTCAGTTTTTGATATTCTTCTTCACTCACTGGTTCACACCACTGACTGCGGCGGTTTTCTCCAGGTACTTCCACAGCCAGATGGGAGAACCAGCTGTCCGGCGCAGCGCCGTGCCAGTGCTTGACACCGGGCATAATGTTGATCACATCGCCGGGGTGCAGCTCCTGCGGCTCTTTGCCCCATTCCTGATAGTAGCCCCGGCCTGCCACGCAGACGAGGATCTGCCCGCCGCCCTTGTGGATATGCCAGTTGTTGCGGCAGCCGGGTTCAAAGGTCACATTGAAGATTTTGACCTGCTCCGTGGAGACTGGCGCAAGATAGCTCTGCCCGCTGAAATACTGTGCAAAGCCGTCATTGGGTGCGCCGATGGGGAAGACCATACTGTTCTGGTGCAGCTGCTTTTCATCAGTGTTTTCCGCATCTGCCCAGATGTCCTTTGCCATTCGGAATGCCGCCCAAGCCTTGGGCCAACCCGCATAAAACGCAGCATGCGTCAGGATTTCCGCAATTTCACTGCGGGTAATTCCGTTTTCCTTGGCCATTTGCAGATGATGTCCGAAAGAGGTATCCGTCAGCCCCTGCGCCATCAGTGCTGTCACGGTGATGAGGGAACGGTCGCGTGCAGAAAGCTCGCTTTCCCGGCTCCAAACCTCACCGAAAAGAACATCATCATTGAGCTGCGCGAACTTCGGCGCAAATTCACCAAGCACATCTCTGCCTGCTGTAATTTTCTTCATGGTCACTTGCACTCCTTCAAAATTTCGTAAATCTCGTCATGGCTCAGCTTCTTGCAGCAGCCGCCGGTCAGCACGGTGGAATCGGCCACAGCCTTGAGGTCGGTGTCGGCAGGGATGCCCAGTTCTGCAAAGGTGGTGGGCATCCCGATCTCCTTGATGAAGGCCGCCAGAGCCTCCACGCCAGCCTGTGCCAGTTTCAGCTCGGATTTGCCCGCCGGGTCGATGCCCCAGACGTTCTGTGCAAAGCGGGCGAACCGTGCGGTGTTGGCCGGGAGCAGGTGACGGTACAGTACCGGGTGAATGACCGCCAGACCAGCACCGTGGTTGCAGTTGGTGTAGGCACCCAGCTGATGCTCGATCATGTGACACTGGAAGTCGGTGACCTTGCCGATTTTCAGGATGCCGTTTTCGGCCATAGCCGAAGCCCATGCCAGCTCGCTGCGGGCCTCGTAGCTGTCCTTGTCGGTCAACAGGACGCGGATGTTGCGGATGACGCTGCGCATGACGGCTTCGTTGATGTCATCGGAGAGGTTGTTCTCGTCCGGCTTGCCGAAGTAAGTTTCCATTGCGTGGCTCAGGGTGTCGAACGCACCGGAAATGACCTGCTTCATGGGAACGGACAACGTGTAGGTGGGGTCGAGGAAAGCAAAGTCGGCCTGTGCACCCCACAGGGCCCCCTTGATCTTCTTTTCCTCATGGGTGATGACCGCGCCGTTGTTCATCTCGGAGCCGGTACCGAACACCGTGACGATGGTGCCCAGCGGGATGAACTCAGTGGGAAGAGTATGCTTGATGTTTTCCAGCTCCCACAAATCTTCGTCCACCTTGGCCTGTGCGGACACCACCTTGCAGCAGTCGGACACGGAACCGCCGCCCACGGCAAGGATCAAATCCACATGGTTCTCACGGGCCAGCTTTGCACCCTCCTGCACCTTGGCGTAGGTGGGATTGGGCATGATGCCGGGAAACTCCACGATGTGCTTACCCTTGGCGTTCAGAATACCGACGATTTCATCATAGATACCATTGTGCTTGATAGAACCGCCGCCGTAGGCCAGCATCACGGTATCGCCGTAGTGCTCCAGCAGACAGCTCAGATATTCCTTCACGCCACCCTTGCCGAAATAAACCTTGGTCTTGTTTTCAAATAGAAAATTGTTCATAGCCGTTACACTCCTTTATATAAAATTGGGAAATCAGACGTTTTTGCCCATCTCGTAGGCTTCCTTCATGGCCGGGGAGGACATCACCTCGCCGGGCCGATATACGCCGGTGCCGTAGATGACCCCCTTTTCCTTGGCACCATTCAGGCAGGCGGTAAAGCCCCGGAAACACTCCAAGGTGCAGGCCATGGCAGCACGGTTATCGTCCGCGCAGGTCATGATGAAATAGAACTCCTTGTTCGGAATGTTCGTCCATCGGGCAAGGCTGCGGTCGATGATGATCTTCATCTGTGCATCAATGGAGTAGAAGTACACTGGGCTTGCCATCACGATAACATCTGCCGCCTGCATTGCGTCCAGAATTTCGCTCATGTCATCGTTCAGGGCACACTTGCCGCCGTGGTCGCGGCAGTAATAGCAGGCATTGCAGGGCACAATCTTCTTGCTGCGCACGAAGATCTTTTGCACTTCGTTGCCGCTCTCCTGCGCACCACGCATAAACTCACTGCACAGCAGGTCGGAGTTGCCGTCCTTGCGGGGACTGCCGGATAAAATCAATACTTTCTTCATCGGTCGTTCCTCCTTTGAGGTACTCTCTTTTTCTGGTTCCAGTATAGCGCAAGTCTGCATTTCCCGGAATCTCCACTTTGTTCACTTGTTTGAACTCAAAGGTTCACACAAACCGCTTGCCCCCTGATTGTAACACTTAGAGTCAGCTTTAGGTCAAGTGCATCTTTTGTAAAAAGAAAAAGCCACTGCATGATTTCTCATGCAGCAGCTTCTCGTTGCAGTGGCGTATCAGCGATACAATTCCTTGCTGGCTATTTTAGCCGCATCCAGAAAACGCTGAACGGCAGGCGTTGGATTCGGGGAGTGCAGGATACCATAGGGGATGCCGTAATCCCAATCTACTGGAATCACTTTCAGCAATGGGTGGACATTGGCCCAGCCCGGAATTGCCAGCAGCACATCGTTGGTGTTTTCGCAGCGGTTGAAGATGTCCATATTATAGAATTCAAAATCCACGATTTTGATTTGTGGGTGATGCTGCCATAAATCGTCCCGCAGTTCATCTACATAATGGCTCCAACCACGGTGCATCAGCAGTAGATTTTCGCCGTACAGGTCTGTGATCTGCAAGCGGTCTTTTGCCGCAAGTTTATGATGGATGGAAACCGCGCAGTAAAACGGCCTGCGAACCAGTTCCAGACCGGCACATTTGCGCAGATGCAGCATCGTTTCATCAAAGATGCCGCCTACTACATCAATGTTTGTGCCGAGGTTCGCCAGAATTTCCCGTGCATTTTCCGGGGTGTTTTCAAAAGGCACAATCTGGAATTTGATGTCCGGGCAGATGGTCTGCACTTTCGACCACAGTTCCATGAGCAGCTGGGCAGGTGTCATGGGAGAGGAACCAATGCGGATGACGTTGGAATCCTCCTGCATTGCGTTCCGGGCACGAATGACAGAATCATGGCAGTATTGAATGATGTACTTGGCATCCTGATACATGGAACGGCCTGCTTTGGTCAGTGTTAGTCCCCGGCGAGTACGCTCGAACAGCTTGACACCAAGGGAATCTTCCAATAGGTTGATCTGCTTGATGATGGCCGTTGGCGTGATGTAGCTTTCCTCTGCCGCCTTGTTGAAGCTGCCTGCATCCGCCACACGGATGAAGGTTTCCAGCTGATGATTGTACATGAAAACACCTGCCCTTCGGAGATTTCTATAAGAATAGGATAACATCCGATTGTGTTAAAATCAAGAAGTGTTCCAGCGAGATAAGCGGTATGCGATTGTAGCAAGCAGGGCAGACGTCTATGCGACAATAAAGCAAAAAGCTCTAGGTTTAACCCCTCTTCTTTGCGTATCTTTCTGATCTGTTCTCCAACAAGGGATGCTAGTTCAGCTGGTTCAGATTCAGGCTGATCTTTCGCTTTTTTTCACAGAGAACACCTCATTTGCGGGCAATCATCAGATGCCACGGAACGTAAAGGTGAACTCCACAGGCTTGGTCACATCAGGAATATACTCCGGGTGGACATTGGCACCCCAGCTGTCATCGCCGCCAACGCCCATCTGCTCGCCCATAGCACGGATGACCGTGTAATGGACCGGGGGCAGCTCGTAGGGATGCTTGGCACTCTCCATTTCATGGGGAGTGTAGGGCAGCGCAGAGAAGAACATGGGCTTTGCGGCATCTGCGGTAAACAGCAGCCCGCGACCCTTGCGGTCCACTACCTTTGCCCAGCGCACAGCGGTCTTTGCACCGCACTCCTGCGGCACAAGGTACTGTGCCATGTTGTCTGCAACCTTGTTCTGGTAAATGCCCAGCTTTGCACCATGCTGACGATCCCAGTAGGTCTCCGCAGGGCCGTTTCCGTACCACTCCACCGTGTCGTAGTCAGCGTCGATCTTGAACAGTACGCCGAACTCCGGCATTGCTGCAAGTCCTTCCACCGGGTCATAGTGCAGGGTGGTCTGGATGCGGCCATCACCGAACACACGGTACTGCAGGCTGCACTCTGCTGCGGGGCTGGTCTGGAGGTTATAGAGATAAGTCACGACCACGCTGTCGGCTTCCACCTCGCAGGTGGGGTTCTGGAGGATGGTGCCGCCATGAACAGACGGAATCTCCTTGCCGATGCCCTTGGCGGTAGCGTACAGGCTTGCCAGCTTCCACTGACCGCGAACGCCGCCCATGTTGTTGCCGCAGTCGTTGTCGGTGGGAGCGCGCCAGAAGTTGGGACGGGGAATCTCCTGAATCATCTCCTTGCCAGCATAGCGGTAGGAAGTCAGACCGCCGTTCAGATCGGAGAACAAAACATCGAAATTCTCACCCCGGACGCCGATGTTGTGTGTACCGTGCGTAACGGTAAACGGCGTGACCTTCTTGCTGGAAATGGAACGAACCACAGCGATCACACCCTGTCCAAAGGCGACTTCATGGCCCTTCTTTGCCCAGCTGGTGTCCTCCTTCAAACGGAAGCTGATGGTCACTGCATATTCACCGGGGAGCGCAGGAACCATAAACGGCAGCGGGAAGCTGGAACGCTCTTCGGGAGCAACATCAATATTGGTCAGTTCCTGCTGCTGATACAGCTTTCCATCGCGATGCAGCAGAGCAACGCAGCCGAAAGCATCCGTAGAGGTGAACAGGTTCTTGTTCCAGACTTCAAAGCCAGAGTTGTCGATGGAAATGGCGATGTTCTGATAGCAGAACTTGACCTCCTGCATCTTGGGAGAAGGAGCACGGTCACCACCGTAGGCAATGCCGTTTCCGCTGAAATTATAGTCGGTAGGACGCTCACCGAAGTCGCCACCGTAGGCTTGGAACCACTTGCCGTAGCGGTCTTTTTTCCAGATGGACTGGTCGATGTAATCCCAGATGAAGCCGCCCTGATAGCCGCAGTCCTTCTGGTCGGCAAGTTCCGTGTACTTGTGCAAAGCACCGTTGGAGTTGCCCATAGCATGAGAATATTCGCACTCGATATAAGGCCGCTTATCGTCCTGTGCCAGATACTCTTTAATGTCCTTCACAGTGCTGTACATATGGCTCTCGATATCGGTGGTTTCGAGGAAGCGGGGATCATTGACCACACCTTCGTAATGCACCAGACGGGTGTCATCAAAGCGGCGGACCATCTCTGCCATCTGGAGCAGAGTCTCACCGCCAAACGATTCGTTGCCCAGAGACCAGATCAGAACAGCAGGATGGTTTTTGTCACGCTGGTAAGTGGAATTCATGCGGTCAAACAAGACCGCTTTCCACTCCGGCTTATCGTTGGGCAGAACGCCCTCGATGCCGCGAATGCCCGCCTGATGAATATCCCATGTGCCATGGGATTCCAGATTGTTCTCTGCGATCAGATACAGACCATACTCGTCGCACAGGTCGTACAGTGCATCCTGATTCTGGTAATGGCTGGTACGGATGGCATTGATGTTGTTCTGCTTCATGGTGATGATATCCCGAAGCAGTTCCTCATGGGTGTGTACGCCCACAGCACGACCCGTAATGGAGCTGAACTCATGACGGTTGGCACCCTTGAACACGATGCGCTTGCCGTTGAGCAGCATCCGATTGTTCTTCAGCTCGAACTTGCGGAAACCGACTTTCTGCCCAGTCACCTCTGCCAGATGGCCTGCATCGTCCAGCAGCTCAATTTCCAGTTCATACAGAGCCGGGTCCTCTGCACTCCACAGGTGGGGGCTCTCCACCGCATGGCTGAACAGAGCAGAGCCACCGTTCAGCGGGATTTTTTCGGAGAACACTTCCAGTTCACTGCGGCGCAGGGTCAGACGGGCTGCGCCCTTACCCTCCACCTGCAATGCAACTTCCAGCGTGGAATGAGTAAAATCATCCCCGGCAAACAGCGTTTTGACGGATACATCTTCCAGATGCACGGTGGGGATGGCGTACAGCCACACGCTGCGGAAGATGCCGGAGAAGCGGAAGAAGTCCTGATCTTCGCACCAGCTGGAGGAAGTCCACTTGAACACCTGCACAGCAAGTTTGTTCACGCCCGGCTGGAGATAGGGAGTCAGATCGAATGCGTGTGCGGAGAAGCTGTCCTCGGTGTAACCCACATAAGACCCGTTCAGCCAAAGAGCCATGCCGCTTTCCACACCCTCGAACTCGATGTGGACGGGCTTGCCCTGCATGGATTCCGGCAGCTCGAAGTATTTTACATAGCTTGCCACCGGATTGAACCGCTGCGGGATCTCGCCCGGCTGTACTTCTTCACGGCCATCCCACGGATACTGAACATTCGCGTACTGGGGAATGTCGTAGCCCTCCATCTGGATGTGTGCCGGAACATGAATGTCATCCCAGCCGCTGCAATCGTAATCCGTCTTTTCAAAGCCGGGGATGGCACTGGTGTAGTTCTTTGCGTAGGCGAATTTCCAGATACCGTCCAGCTTCAGCGCAAGCGAAGATTCTCCTGCCAGATGTTCTTCGCGGGAAGCGTAAGTACGGAAACTTGCATGAGCATTCAGCACGTTTTCCTTGAAAAAGGTGGGGTCTTTTACTTTTGCAAAATCAAATGCAGCCATAGTATTTCCTCATTTACCTTTTATAATTTTATAATATTTCTCCAGCCTCCCCGGAGGAATCGCTGGATTCCTCCGGGGAACAGCAGATGAAGGAGAAATGATACTGGCTTGTTATCAGACTGCTGCACGCAGTTTTTCATTTGCTTCTTCGACCTTCATGCGAGAGAGAATGAAGGTGATGATGGCATCCAGCGCAAACGGAATCACCAGATACATGATCTTCAGCATATTGATGCAGGAATCCGGCTGAACGGTCAGAGCGCTGTCAAAATGGCTTGCTGCCAGCAGCCAGCCGGTGATGGCAGTGCCCAGACCGCCGCCAAGTTTTACGCCCAGAGAAGTGCAGGAGTACATCGTTCCGTCCACACGCTTGTGCTTCGTCAGCCAAGTGTGCTCGGAGCAGGCTGCGATCACGGCATTCATGTCGCCCTGCCAAGGACCCTGACCCAGAGCAGCGATTGCGGTAAAGAGCAGCATCAGGGGAACATTACCGCTGCCCATATAACCTGCCACAGCGACCAGTGCACGGGCAACGGTTGCCAGAGTATAGCTCATGACGTTCAGCTTGTACATTCCGCTCCATTTGGCAACCAGCGTCGGGGTGAACACCAGTGCGATGATCAGAGGAATGTTGATTGCCCAAGAGAATACACCGAACAGATTCTGGTTGCCAAGGATGTAGGTTGCATAGTAGGTGCCCATGCTGATCATGGCACCGTAGATCTGCTGCAAAATGTAGGTGACGCAAATCATCATATAATATTTGTTACCAGCAAGCAGCTTTGCAGCCTGAACCAGATTGTACTTTTCGTCCTGCTCGATTTCCTTTTTGTCGGTGGTATCCACCAATTCGCCTTCCGGCAGTTCCTTCACGGAGAAAACGGAGAGGGTGTTGACAAGCAGACCGATGATGGCGTAGATGATTGCAACAGTGCGCCAACCGGCAGCACCACCGCCCAATGCCGTAACAGCACCCAGCGTGATGGACTGGATGAGCAGGCTGGTGGCAAAGGCGAACATGAAACGCCAAGAACCCATCTCGACCTGTTCGGCACTGTTCTTCGTGACGAGAGCAGTCAGTGCAGAGTAAGCAATGTTGTTGGCAGTGTAGAATACAGCGTTCAGCAGAGTATATGCGATCAGGAACCATGCGTACTGTGCAAACTGTCCCAGATTGGTCGGGATGGCGAAAATTGCCACCAGCGTAATGGCACAGCCAATGTAGCCGTACAGCATCCAAGGACGGGCTTTGCCCATCTTAGAATGCGTTTTGTCAATCAAAGAACCAAAGAAAATGTCCGTCACACCGTCCAGCAGTTTGGAAACTGCAATCAGAGTGCCGACAATACCGGGGTTCAGGCCAATGGTGTTGGTCAGATAGATCATGACGAAGGAGGACAGGAATGCATACACCACGTTGCCTGCAATATCGCCTGAACCATAGCCGACTTTATTATACCACTTTAGATAACGTTTCCCAGTCATTGTGCTTTCTCCCATCTTGCTTGTTTTGTGTGGGCGCGACCAATCTGCTGCGCACTTCAGACTGGAATCCTCATTACGCAAGTTGCCCAAATCTCTTGCGTTTCGTCTGAAAATATTATAGAATCTAATGGAACGAAAAGATATAGACAAGATGGAACAAAATATGCACAAAATCAAAGAGTTTGTGATTTTTTGATAGAACATTTCCCAGATCACTGTAAAATCTCTGAAGATGAGGAGGACGCAGGGATGTATTTCAACTCAGGATATTTGAACAACTCCCGTTTGGATTTCAAAGACTACTCAAAGCCGCTGGTCGTAGGCAGTTGCGGCACTTATCGCTTGAAAAAACGCCCTAAGCTACCTACTTTTTGGGCAAAGGGTCGCAGAGACTATCAAATCCTCTATGTGGCATCTGGTAAAGCACACTTCTGGTTCGACGGTGTTGAGGAAGTGGTGACTTCTGGACACATGGTGCTTTATCAGCCGAAAGAAATCCAGAAGTATGTCTACTATGTAGAAGATCATCCAGAGGTGTTCTGGATTCACTTTACAGGATATGATGTCAAAAACATCCTGAACTATCACGGAATACCCTTGGACAAGCACGTTTTTTACAGCGGCACACTGCCGGATTACAAAATGCTGTTCCGAAAGATCATCCGGGAACTGCAACAATGTGAATATGGCTATGAAGACTATATTGCTTCTCTCTTCAACATCATTTTGCTTTTAGTAAGCAGGCAACAGCAGGAAAGCGAGAAAACAACTACAAGCATCCCCGAAGAAATCGAAGCCGCTGTTGCCTACTTTAACGAGAATTATAATACAAAGGTCAGTGTGGACGATTACGCAGAATCGCTGCATATCAGTACGAACTGGTTTATCCGTAATTTTAAGCAGTACATGAAAATAAGCCCTGCACAATACATCCTGTCCCTTCGGATGGTAAATGCACAAAGCTTATTGGAGAACACCGAATACAATATTGGAGAAATTGCAGAGATCGTAGGGTATGATAACCCACTCTATTTTAGCCGGGTATTCAAGAAAGAGTATGGTGTCAGTCCGGCACAGTACCGAAAGAATCTGGAAGAATCTACTGAAAAATGAGAAGGATTCCTGAATTGTTCAATCCGCTGCGCCTGCCAATTTCAAAAATTTCTTGTCCGACTGGATGCTCTGGGTCACAAACTTCCCATCCCGGAACAATGCGTATGTTGTGACCGGTGCGGGCACATTTTGTGCCGTCTCTTTCTCTGTGATGTGGATGGTTTTGAACGGGATTCCATGTTCCTTTGCAGCCTCCTGCACCTTTGGCACCCAATAATAGGTGTAGGGGCACTGGTCGGTATAGTAGAGGACAAAGCCATTCTCCTCCACCTTGGGATGCTTGGCGCAGGCCTTGAATTTTGGCGGCTGGGCACTCTCTGCAAGGGGCAGGTACATGAGGTTGATCCCACAATCGGAGATGTCCGAAACCTTGAAACCCTTATGGGTCAAAAACTTGGGGTCAGCGAGAAACTCCCGTTTGCGCCCCTCTGCACACAGAATGCAAACACCGTTTTTGCCCTGCGTCTTGGCATCCCGAAGGCATTCTTCCAGCAGTTCGCTGGAATAGCCGTGACCCTTCATGGAGCCGGAGACCCACAGGCAGTTGATATAAAGCCAGCCTGCCGCATCAATGGGCACCCATGCGTTTTCTGCCGGGATGTACTCGATAAAGCATTTGCCGCGCTCTGCACTGCGGTAAAAAACAAGCCCCTCCTCAAAGCGCTGCTTGAGCCATTCCTTCTTGGCAAGGCTCTGTTTGCCGGACATGGCACAACAGATATGTTCCTTGTCGATGTTTTCTCTGGTAACTCTGATATAATTCATCTTGCGATCCCTCCTAAGTTGCAAAAAAGCCGCTGTGCCGCAGAGCGCTTCTCCGATACAGCGGCCTTTTTTGTTTGTGGCTGCGACTTACCGCTATTTTTCACCTCCCACAATGTTAAAGGTACGGAAGAACAGCTTTACATGGGCATCCAACTTTTCAAGGCTTTCAGCTTCCCGTTCTGGCTGGCGGTCGCAGATGCTCAGCAGGACGATGATAGGGGAAACATACATCCACGCCAGCGTATCCGGGTCTTCGTTTCGCAGTTCGCCGTTTGCAACCAGCGCACGGAAGATGCCTGCATGGTAGGAGATCATCCAATCTACATAGCGTTTGGAAAGCAGTTCGGCAAATTTGGGGGAACGGAACTGCTCCAGCGTCATCATCCGGCGGAACTGGCTGATGGTTTTATCGTGCAGCGAATAAAGGAAGATCTGTCGGACTTTTTCAACCAGCAGCTCCTCTGAGATGTGGGAGAAAACCGGGATATCCTTTTGGGAATCCTGTACATGGACCGAGATCTCAGCGGTGTCTTTCTGGTAGTGCGCCGAAGTTGTTTCCAAAATCGCATCAAAAATCGCCTGCTTGCTGGGGAAGTGGTTATACAGCGAGGGAGCCTTGATGCCGACCGCTTTTGCAATTTCACCCACGCTGACGGCATCGTATCCTTTGGTCGAAAACAGTTCCAGAGATTTTTCCAGAATGCGCTGCTTGGTATCTTCCATTGTTCATCACCATTTGCTAACTAATATTCGTTAGTTCTACTATAATCAAAAAAGTTCCCATTGTCAAGAGGTTTTTCTGCATCGTCGCCGATGATAGAATAAAGATTTCAGGCTGTCAATAGAAGGTATTGTATGATGCAGAATTCAGGCAGTAAAATGCACATGTTACTCTTAAGCCTTGCAGCTGCAGGCTTTTTCTTTGCCGGGATTTATGCTATACTTATTAAATCAAATCAATGGGCAGGAGGAACCAGCGTGGAGGATTACCGCACCATCCGGGGCACGGCCACCGGCGAATATGAGGAAAAGAAGAGCCGCTTTATTGCGCAGCTCTCCTTTGCGGACAGCGAGGAAAAGGCGGTGGCCTTTTTGGAGCAGGTGCGGGCAGCCAACCGCACGGCCCGGCACAATGTCTATGCCTACCGCCTGCGGGAGGGCAACCGGGAGCGCTACTCCGATGACGGCGAACCGGCCAAGACGGCGGGAACTCCGGCACTGGAAGTGCTGCAGCACAGCGGATTGACTGACCTCATCGTGGTCATCACCCGATACTTTGGCGGCGTGCTGCTGGGCACCGGCGGCCTGGTGCGGGCCTATACCACCGCCACCGCCCGCGCGCTGGAAGCCGCCGAGGTGGTCACGGTGCGCAGTGTGGTGGAGCTGGAAGTGACGGTGGATTACTCGCTCTACGAGCGGGCGGCGCTGCTCATCCAGGCGGCGGGGGCAAAGCTTGCAGACCCTCAGTTCACCGACCGTGTCACCCTGCGCTGGCAGATGCCTGAGGGTACGGAGCCGCCCTTGCTGGAGCAGCTCCGGGAGCTGACCCGGGGTGGCGCACAGGTGAGTGTATCGCAGCCGTTCTACGCTCCGTTCTGACCTGCAAACTGACTGCCTGCCGTTATGACACAGGCTTCCCTGCGGGAGAGGCTGGCGAGCGGCAGCAAGATCGAGAAATTTTATTCGTTCCAAGACAAAAACTTTCCCCCTTCGACAGGGCGGGTGTGCTATACTTGCCGCAGACGCGGCATGGGGATCGGCTGCGCCGTGCGAGAGGAGGGAGAGAAAACAGAAAGTGAGGGTTCCTGATGGATGTACGACAGCGCACCGAAGAGATCGAGCGGCTGACCTTGGCCCCCTGGGCAACATTCAGCGATGCCAGCCGGGGCAGGGTGAGGCCCGAAGGGCAGGACCCTATCCGTCCGGTGTTCCAGCGGGACCGTGACCGGATCATCCACTGCAAGGCGTTCCGGCGGCTCAAGCAGAAAACGCAGGTGTTCCTCTCGCCGGAGGGCGACCTCTACCGCACCCGGCTCACCCACACACTGGAGGTGGCGCAGATCGCCCGCACCATCGCCCGCGCCCTGCGTCTCAACGAGGATCTGACCGAGGCCATCAGTCTGGCCCATGACCTGGGGCACACGCCCTTTGGCCATGCGGGAGAGAGCGCACTGGACAAGCTCTGCCCGGAGGGGTTCCGGCATTATATGCAGAGCCTGCGGGTGGTGGACAAGCTGGAAAAGGACGGCAGGGGCCTGAACCTGACCTGGGAGGTGCGCAACGGCATCGTGACCCATACCAAGGGCACCTGGGCGGCTACCCCGGAGGGACGCATCGTCCGCATGGCGGATCAGATCGCTTTTGTGAACCACGATATCGAGGATGCCGTGCGTGCCGGTGTGCTGGACCCGGCCACCCTGCCCGGAGAATGCACCGCCGTGCTGGGTGAGACGAAGTCTCAGCGCATCACCACCATGATCAACAGCATCCTGCGCAGCAGCGAGGGGGATGTGCAGGTGGGCGCAGAGGAGAACGAAGCCTTCCTGGCTCTCAAGGATTTCATGTACCGCACCGTCTATGTGGATCGCAGCGCCAAAAAGGAAGAACAGAAGGTGGAAAAGGTGCTCACCGAGCTGTACGAGTATTACCTGACCCACATCGAACAGATGTCCAACTTCTACCTGCAGCTGGCCTATCAGGAAGGACGCGACCGCGCAGTGACGGACTATATCAGCGGCATGAGCGATGAATTTGCCATCCGTACCTTTGAGGATGTCTTTGTGCCCCGCAAGTGGCATGTGTTATAAAAGGAGCATCGGAATACCAAAATGATCCCACACGAATATATTGAGGAACTGACCCGCCGCACCGATATCGTGGATGTGGTGGGCAACTATGTCCAGCTCAAGCGGAAGGGGCGGCTGTATGGCGGCCTGTGCCCCTTCCACAGCGAAAAGACCCCCTCGTTCTACGTCTACCCGGACACCCAGAGCTTTTACTGCTTTGGCTGCGGCGTGGGCGGCGATGTCATCCACTTCGTCCGCCGCATCAACAGCATCGACTACACCGAGGCGGTCAAGATGCTGGCTGCCCGCGCGGGAATGCCGGAGCCGCAGGAGGACGATAAGACGGGCCGTCTGCGCAGCCGCATCCTTTCCATGAACAAGGAAGCCGCGCGGTATTTCCACGCCTGCCTGAATTCCACGGTCGAGGAAGCCCGGCAGGCCCGGGCCTACTGGCGGCGGCGCGGTCTGGACGACAAGACCATCGTCCGGTTCGGGCTGGGCTATGCACCGGATGACGGGCAGGGGCTGTACCAGTATCTGCGCGATAAGGGGTACAACCAGCAGGAGCTGGATGCCAGCGGCCTGTTCAAGCGCAGCCAGTCAGGCCGGATCTACTGCCTGTTCTGGAAGCGGGTGATGACCCCCATCTTTGACCTGCGGGGCAACATCATTGCCTTTGGCGGGCGTGTGCTGGACGATTCCAAACCCAAGTACGTCAACAGCCCCGAGACACTGGTCTACCACAAGTCAGATACTGTGTTCGCTCTGCAGATCGCCAAGAAGAGCGCTTCCCGGCGGTTCGTTCTCTGCGAAGGTTACATGGACGTTATTTCCATGCATCAGGCTGGGATCGACACAGCAGTCTGCGCCTGCGGCACGGCCCTGACTCCGGATCAGGTAAAGCTCATCAGCCAGTATGCGGAGGAAGTCATCCTGAGCTACGACTCGGATGAGGCCGGTCAGAAGGCCACCCTGCGCTCGCTGGAACTGTTCCGCAACAGCCCGGTCAAGGTGGGCGTGCTGCAGATCCCGGGTGCAAAAGATCCGGATGAGTACATCAAAAAGTATGGCTCCGAGCGGTTCAAGGCACTGCTGGACGGTGTGGGCAATGCGCTGGACTTCCGGCTGGGGCGGCTCAAGAACAAATACGATCTCAAGCAGGATGCCCAGCGGCTGGAATATGTCAAGGAAGCCGTGAATATGCTGGCGGAGCGCTCCAACCCCACCGAGCAGGAGGTCTACGCCGGGCGGCTGGCCGAGGAGACGAACATCTCCAAGAATGCCATTATGACCCAGCTTGCCGATGCAGTAAAGCGCTCCAACAGCAAACGCCGGTGGGCGCAGAATCAGGCACGGCTGCAGTCCGGTGAGATGCACCAGATCAGCGTGCCTTACAGTGCGGGCGGCTCTCAGGCGCTGGGGGTTGCCTCGGCAGAACAGCGGCTGCTGGCTGCCATGCTCCGGGAGCCCAGCTATATCCCGCAGGTGCGGGCCCAGCTCAGCCCGGAAAAGTTTGTTCTGCCCCAGCAGAAGGAGCTGTACGAAGCGTTTCTGCAGTGCCAGGAGCAGGGAATCGAGATCAGCCTTTCCACTCTGCGCCCCTTTGTGAGCGAAGAGGCGCTGAATGAGCTGAGCCGCCTTGCGGCACAATACAGCGATGTGAACTGTACGCCGGACGATATCCGGCTCTATCTGGACCGCATTGCCCGGGGCACCCCCGTGGCAGGCAAGGCGGCCGAAATGTCCAATGATGATTTGATACGGTATCTCCAGTCGATGCGAGAAAAGAAGCAGGGCACAGACCCTGCGGACGACTGACCGTTCCTCTCCTCCGGCTGGAGCTGGAAGGAGAAAGAATCATGCGGAAATTGTCGCAGACGGAAGAACTGGTAAAGATCCTGGCAGGCCGGGCCCGCCGCCATACCCTGACACCCGAGCAGATCAGCCGGGCCATGGATGAGCAGGAATACGATGTATCCGGGCTGGATGCGCTGTATGCGGCGCTGGAAGCCCGGGGCATCCGTGTAACCGAAGAAGAAGCGGACATGCCCATGCTGGATGAAACACAGATCGGGGAACTGGAGCACGAGCTCTCAGCCGAGGGCGTAGCGCTGGATGACCCGGTGAAGGCATATCTGAAGGAGATCGGCCGGGTGCCGCTGCTGACAATGGAACAGGAGCTGGAGCTTGCCCGGGCCGCGCAGGCCGGGGATGCGGATGCCCGGCGGAAACTGAGCGAAGCCAACCTGCGGTTGGTGGTCTCGGTGGCCAAGCGCTATGCCGGGCGGGGGCTGCCCTTCCTTGACCTCATTCAGGAAGGGAACCTCGGCCTGATGAAAGCAGCAGAAAAGTTTGAACCTGACCGGGGGTTCCGGTTCTCGACCTACGCGACATGGTGGATCCGGCAGTCCATCACCCGGGCCATTGCTGATCAGGGGCGGGTCATCCGCATCCCGGTGCATCTGGTGGAGAGCATCAACCGGGTGAAAAAGACGACAGGGGAGCTTTTGCGCAAAAACGGCAGGGAACCCACAGCCGAAGAGATCGCCGTCCGGCTGGACATGGAGCCTGACCGGGTGCGGGAGCTGCTGCAGTTGGCGCAGGACCCCATCAGCCTGGAAACACCGGTGGGTGAGGAAGAGGATGCCCACCTGGAGGATTTTATTCAGGATGAGGAAGCAGGCGTTCCGGTGGATGAGGCCGGGCGGGAACTGCTGCGGCGGGAGCTGGCAAACGTCCTCAAGAGCCTGACACCCCGGGAGGAGCGGGTGCTGACCCTGCGCTTCGGGCTGGAGGACGGGCAGGCCCGTACGCTGGAAGAGCTGGGAAAGGAATTCAACGTGACCCGGGAACGCATCCGGCAGATCGAGGCCAAGGCTCTGCGCAAGCTGCGCCATCCCAGCCGCGCAAAGCGACTGCGGGATTATCTGGAAGAATGAGCATGTAAGGGCACCGCAGGCAGCTGCGGTGCTTTTTGCATGGGCAGGGGAGAGTGCGCATCAAGAGCCAAGGTGTACAAAATGCACAAGGGTGTTTTTGGTGAGAACGTGCAAAACTCAAAAATCAAGAGCCAAAATGCGCAAAGCTTACACGCGCCCGTGCGTACCACAAAATCGCAGGCTTGACAAAAATATTGGGCCAAAATGCGAAAAATGGCTTGACAGCAAGGCTTTTGAGGTGTATACTGCATTAGTATCACATAATGGCCTAGTGCGCCAAAAAGGGAGCTGCGCTGAAAGCGGCTGGACGGTGTTGACCGAAAAGTTTGTGAAAAGCGACGAACTTCCTTGGAGGATACGGGTCGATTTATGTGTGTGTGCTCAAATCTGACCCGTATAACGCAATATCCGTAGAGTATAAAAGTAAGGAGTGGTTGATTTTATGATGAAAGTCAAGCCCGTAAAGCTCGGCAAAACCGAGCGCATGAGCTTCTCCCACATCGACGAAGTCATCAGTATGCCGAACCTGATCGAGGTCCAGAAGAACTCTTACCAGTGGTTCCTGGACGAGGGCCTGAAAGAGGTCTTCCACGACATCGGCACCATTGAGGACTACACCGGTAACCTGGCGCTGAGCTTCGTGGACTTCCGTCTGGATAAGGAGCCCAAGTACAGCATCAAGGAGTGCAAGGAGCGCGACGTGACCTACGCTGCCCCCCTGCGCGTGACTGCCCGTCTGCTGAACAAGGAGACCGGCGAGGTCAAGGACCAGGAAATTTTCATGGGCGACTTCCCGCTGATGACCGATGCGGGCACCTTTGTGATCAACGGTGCTGAGCGTGCCATCGTCAGCCAGCTGGTCCGTTCTCCCGGCGTATTCTACGGAGATGCCAAAGATAAGGTAGGCAACGACCTGTACAGCGCAACCATGAACCCCAACCGCGGTGCATGGCTGGAGTACGAGACCGATGCCTCCAACGTGTTCTATGTCCGTATCGATAAGAACCGCAAGCTGCCCGTCACCGTGCTGTGCCGTGCGCTGGGCCTTTCCTCTGATGAGGAGATCCTGAACTTCTTTGGCGAGGATGAGCGCATCCTGGCCACTCTGGAGAAGGATACCACCAAGAACCAGGACGAGGGCCTGCTGGAGGTCTACCGCAAGCTGCGTCCCGGCGAGCCCCCCACGGTGGAGTCCGCTACCAACCAGATCAACATGCTGTTCTTCGATCCGCGCCGCTACGACCTGTCTCGTTTCGGCCGCTACAAGATGAACAAGAAGCTGTCTCTGGCCCGCCGCATCACCGGCTTTGTTGCCGCTGAGAACATCGTTGCTCCCCTGACCGGCGAGATCATCGTTGAGGCCAAGGAAAAGATCACCCGTGAGCTGGCCGAGAAGGCAGATGCCGCCGGTGTGGATACCGTTATTCTGAGCATCGAGGGCAAGAAGGTTAAGGTCATCACCAACGGCTGTGTGGACGCACAGGGCTTCTTCTCCTTTGATGTCAAGGAGTGCGGCATCAACGAGCGCTGCTCCTTTGATGAGATCAAGAAGATCCTCGATACCACCTCCGATGTGGAGGAGCAGAAGGAAATGCTCCGCCGCAACCATGACCAGCTGATCGGCCGCACCGTCACCGTGAAGGACATCCTGTCCTCCATCAACTACCTGAACGGTCTGGGCCACGGCGTTGGCACCACCGATGATATCGACCATCTGGGCAACCGCCGCATCCGCAGCGTTGGTGAGCTGCTGCAGAACCAGTTCCGCATCGGCTTCTCCCGCATGGAGCGCGTCATCCGTGAGCGCATGACCCTGCAGAGCCAGGATCAGAGCGTTATCACCCCGCAGGCACTGATCAACATCCGTCCTGTGGTTGCCGCCATCAAGGAGTTCTTCGGCTCCTCTCCGCTGTCTCAGTTCATGGACCAGAACAACCCTCTGGCCGAGCTGACCCACAAGCGCCGTCTGTCTGCTCTGGGCCCCGGCGGTCTGAGCCGTGACCGCGCAGGTTTCGAGGTCCGTGACGTTCACTACAGCCATTATGGTCGTATGTGCCCCATTGAGACCCCTGAAGGCCCCAACATCGGTCTGATCTCCTATCTGGCATCCTACGCCAAGATCAACGAGTACGGCTTCGTTGAGGCTCCCTATCGCAAGGTCAAAAAGACTTACGACGAAAACGGCAAGCTGATCGATCAGGTCGTTACCGATGAAGTTGAGTATATGACCGCTGACGTTGAGGACGAGTACGTTGTTGCTCAGGCCAACGAGCCTCTGGATGAGACCAAGCACTTCATCCGTCCCCGCGTTTCTGCCCGCCGCCGCGATGACATCCTGGAAATCGATGCCGATAAGGTCGATTATATGGACGTTTCGCCCCGAATGATGGTCTCTGTTGCGACCGCCTGCATCCCCTTCCTGGAGAACGATGACTGTAACCGTGCTCTGATGGGCTCCAACATGCAGCGTCAGGCAGTGCCTCTGATGGTCACCCAGCAGCCCATCGTGGCTACCGGTATGGAATACAAGGCTGCCACCGACTCCGGCACCGCTGTTCTGGCAAAGAACGACGGTATCGTTGAGAAGATGGATGCCGACCACGTCACCGTCCGCAATGCACAGGGCGGCGTGGACAACTACCCGCTGGTCAAGTTTGCCCGCTCCAACGCAGGCACCTGCATCAACCAGCGCCCCATCGTTGAAGTGGGCGAGAGCGTCAAGGCCGGTCAGGTGCTGGCCGACGGCCCCGCAATGCGCAACGGTGAGATCTCTCTGGGTAAGAACGCTCTGATCGGCTTTATGACCTGGGAGGGCTACAACTACGAGGACGCTGTTCTGCTGAACGAGAAGATCGTCCGCGAGGATGTGTACACCTCGATCCATATTGAAGAGTACGAGACCGAGTCCCGTGACACCAAGCTCGGACCTGAGGAGATCACCCGTGATATCCCCAACGTCTCCGAGGATGCCCTGAAGGATCTGGACGAGCGCGGCATCATCCGCATCGGTGCCGAGGTCAAGAGCGGCGACATCCTGGTCGGCAAGGTCACCCCGAAGGGTGAGACCGAGCTGACCGCTGAGGAGCGCCTGCTCCGCGCCATCTTCGGCGAGAAGGCCCGCGAAGTCCGTGATACCTCTCTGCGTGTGCCCCACGGCGAGTACGGTATCATCGTGGATGTCAAGGTCTTTACTCCTGAAAACAGCGATGAGCTGCAGCCCGGTGTCCGCGAGGTCGTCCGCTGCTACATTGCTCAGAAGCGTAAGATCAGCGTCGGCGATAAGATGGCAGGCCGTCACGGCAACAAGGGTGTCGTTTCCCGCATCCTGCCGCAGGAGGATATGCCCTACCTGCCCGACGGCACCCCGCTGGACATCGTGCTGAACCCCCTGGGCGTTCCTTCCCGTATGAACATCGGTCAGGTGCTGGAAGTCAACCTGGGCTACGCTGCCAAGGCATGCGGCATCAAGGTTATGACCCCCGTGTTCGATTCCGCTCGCGAGAACGACATCGGCGATACCTTCGACACCGCCCGTGAGCTGTGGCACGGTGAGAATGCTCCCGCATATCCCACCAAGCTGCCCAAGATCATGGGTGAGAAGGGCCACATCATCGACTTCTCCAAGATCGAGCTGGACCGTGATGGCAAGACCACCGTTTACGATGGCCGTACCGGCGAGAAGTTCGATAACCGCGTTACCGTTGGTTATATGTACTACCTCAAGCTGCATCACCTGGTCGATGATAAGATCCATGCCCGTTCCACCGGCCCCTACTCTCTGGTCACCCAGCAGCCTCTGGGCGGCAAGGCTCAGTTCGGCGGTCAGCGCTTCGGCGAGATGGAAGTCTGGGCTCTGGAAGCTTACGGTGCCGCTTACACCCTGCAGGAGATCCTGACCGTCAAGTCCGATGACGTTGAGGGCCGTGTCAAGACCTACGAGGCCATTGTCAAGGGCGAACCCATCCCGCAGCCCGGCATCCCCGAGTCCTTCCGCGTTATGCTGAAGGAGCTGCAGTCTCTGGGTATGGACGTTGTGGTCCAGGACAAGGATGGCAACGAGATCGATATGCGCCAGAACTTCGACGACGAAGAGACCGGCTTTGATATGCGTGATGTTGCAGGTTCCGAGACTGTTACCAACGAGAATGAGCTGCTGAACGATTACACCATCAAGGATGCTGACGCAGGCTTCGATGATCCTTCTGTGCTGGAAGATGACAACTCCGGCAGTGCGGCTCCCGCTTCCGACGAAGTGGATTTTTAACTAGAGATTAAGAAAGGGTTCGTTTCATGGAAAACAACGTTTTCGATTCCATTAAAATCGGCCTGGCTTCTCCGGAGCAGATCCGCAACTGGAGCTACGGCGAGGTCAAGAAGCCTGAGACCATCAACTACCGCACCCTGAAGCCGGAGCGCGACGGCCTGTACTGCGAGCGCATTTTTGGACCTACCAAGGACTGGGAGTGCCACTGCGGCAAGTATAAGCGCATCCGCTACAAGGGCAAGATCTGCGATCGCTGCGGTGTCGAGGTCACCAAGGCAAAGGTTCGCCGTGAGCGCATGGGCCACATTGAGCTGGCCGCGCCCGTCAGCCACATCTGGTACTTCAAGGGCATCCCCAGCCGCATTGGCCTGATGCTGGACATCAGCCCCCGCCTGCTGGAGAAGGTCCTGTACTTTGCAAGCTATATCGTTACCGATCCCGGTCTGACCCCGCTGGAAAAGAAGCAGCTGCTGACCGAGAAGGAATACCGTGAGATGCGTGAGCGCTACGGCGATGAGTTTGAGGCATCCATGGGTGCTGAGGCCATCCAGGAGCTGCTGAAGGAGATCGATCTGGATCAGCTGAGCGCTGAGTTGACCGCTGAGGTGGAGAAGTCCTCCGGCCAGAAGAAGGTCCGCATCCTGAAGCGTCTGGAGGTCGTTGAGGCATTCCGCATTTCCGGCAACCGCCCCGAGTGGATGGTCATGGACGTGCTGCCTGTGCTGCCGCCTGTATTGGTTCCCGTATTTCCGCCGGTATTGGTTCCTGTATTGGAGCCAGTGCTGCCGCCGGTACTTCCGCCTGTGCTGGGCGCTTCCCCGATATATACGGTTCTGTTAGGATCATCCCATGTGACATCAATGTCCAGCGCTGTTGCCAGTGCACGAACAGGCAGCATAGTTCTGTCATTGACAATCATAGGTGCCACATCCATGGTGAAGGCTTCCCCATTTTTGTAGCCTGTTTTGCTGCCAATCTGGAATACCACCGTATGGGTATCGCTGACAGCATAGACCTGTTTTGCCGCTTCGTTCCATGTGACGGTACAACCAAGCTCCTCACAGATGCCACGCATAGGCAACATGGTTCTGCCGTCAATGCTCACCGCCGACATATTGGGGTCTGTATATTTTTCTCCATCAATCACAATGGCGATCTCTTTGGCGTTATAAGCATGATGTGCGCCATTATAAAACAAGTCCATCTGGACATTGGCGGCAAATGCCGTCGTCGTGTATAAAAGTCCTGCTGCAGACGTTTTCCTTTGTACCACATATTTTCCGCTCCTTTATTCTTCCTTCTTTTTATCACACAAATCAGTATATCAAATTTTGTCGGAATGAAAAGGAAAAAGTTCCATTTGCAATGGAATTTTAATAAATTCCCATGAAACTGCCATGAAAACCTCATTTTTTGTCATTTTTGCCCATGAAAAAAAGAAGCGGAAAATCCGGCTGTCCGAACTTTCCAGCTTCTTTTGAAATTTCTTATTCCCCTTCGGCGTATTTCCAGAAGGCTTTCAGTTTTGCCATGACTTTTCCATGGACACTATCGGGAGGACATTCCCCATTTTCGTCTTTTTCTCCGGCAGGTGCGCTCATGAGGAGGGCAATGCCTTCGTCAATAGTAGAAATGGGATAGATATGGAATACGCCTTCTTTCACGGCTTCCACCACTTCATCCTTCAGCACCAAATCACGGATATTGGAAACAGGAATGATAACGCCCTGTTTACCAGTGAGTCCACGTTTCTTGCACAGGTCAAAGAACCCTTCGATTTTATATGTGACGCCGCCAATGGCCTGAATTTCCCCTTTCTGGTTGACAGAGCCTGTCACCGCCAAATCCTGACGGATGGGCAGTTCTGCCAGAGAGGACAGGATGCAGTACAGCTCTGTACTGGAAGCACTGTCCCCGTCAATGCCGTTGTAATTCTGCTCGAAGCAAACGCGGCAGGACAGAGAAAGGGGGAATTTCTGGGCATAGGTCTGCCCCAGATACCCAGTGATGATCTGTACCCCTTTGTCATGGGTCTGACCACTCATGCGGGCTTCTTTTTCGATGTTGACAATACCGGATTTGCCCACATAAGTGGTGGCTGTGATACGGCTGGGATTGCCGAAGGCATAAGAGCCCA
>OGPC01000237.1_pt1 | contig 57135 bp, 44 predicted proteins | sample 1552911 | NCBI WGS metagenome assembly OGPC01 (sample SAMEA2580248, study PRJEB22360) | human gut metagenome | biome: human gut; feature: human-associated habitat; material: faeces | place: Denmark | collected 2008/2010 | reverse complement strand
TCTGAATTTAAGTTCCGCGACGATCAGGAACGAGATGGCAGATCTTGAAGATCTCGGTTATATTTTTCAGCCGCATACGTCGGCGGGAAGGATTCCTTCGGATAAAGGATATCGGCTTTATGTTGATATGCTGATGGAAGAAAAAGAACAAGAGATTGCAAAAAGAGAAAGCGCGATGTTGGAGAAAACCGATAAGGTTGAGAAAGTATTACAGCAGGCAGCAAGAGTTTTGGCGACGAATACGAATTATGCGACGATGGTATCGTCTCCGATTAACAATCGGAATACGCTGAAATTTATTCAGCTTTCTCAAGTTGATGCAGAACAGATCGTAGCGGTTATCGTACTTGGCGGTAATGTAATCAAGAATAAGATCATCGAAGTAGGGGAAATGTTAAGTAATGAGAATCTTCTGAAGTTAAATATGCTTCTTAATACTACATTGAACGGACTTCCGATCGATCAGATCACACTTGGATTGATCGCAAGGCTGAAAGAGCAGGCAGGCATTCACAGTGAGGTTGTCGCTCATGTACTGGATGCGGTGGCAGAGACGATCCATGTAGAAGAAGATATGAAGATTTATACAAGCGGAGCTACGAACATCTTTAAGTATCCGGAGTTGAGCGATAAGCAAAGCGCACAGGAGATCATCAGTGCATTTGAAGAGAAGCAGCAGCTCGCCGATCTTGTGACAGAGACACTGGCAAGTGAGGATAGTCACGGAATACAGGTTTATATCGGAGATGAGACTCCGGTTAAAACAATGAAGGACTGCAGTGTCGTGACAGCGACGTATGAACTTGGCGAAGGCATGAAAGGAACGATCGGCATTATCGGACCGAAACGGATGGATTATGAACATGTCATGAAGACGCTGAAAATTCTGCAGGGAGAGTTGGATGCGATTTATAATAAAGATCCAAAAGGATAGAAAGGTGGAAAGCCGGTGGGTGACAAGATGAGCAAAGAAGATATGATAAAAGAAGCTGTCGAGGAAGCAAAGGCAGAAGCGGCAAAGATGGAAGACGAAGCGGCTGCAGATGAGCAGGACGAGGCGGCAGAGACGAAAGGATCTGTTGAGGAGGAAGCTTCAAAAGAGACGGAAGAGTCTCAGGATACAAAAGATACAGAATCAAAAGAAAAGAAAAAGTTTTTCGCAAAGAAAGAAAAAAAAGATAAAAAAGACGAGAAGATTGAAGAATTGACTGATCGTCTCACCCGTCAAATGGCAGAGTTTGATAACTTCCGCAAGCGTACAGAGAGAGAAAAATCTCAAATGTATGAAATCGGAGCGAAAGATATCATAGAAAAAATTCTTCCGGTTATCGATAATTTTGAACGTGGTCTTGCAGCCGTGCCGGAGGAAAGTAAGGAAGATCCTTTTGTAGAAGGAATGGAAAAAATCTACAAACAGATCATGACGACTTTGGAAGGGGTCGGTGTAAAACCGATCGAAGCGGTAGGCCAGGAATTTAATCCTGATTTCCATAATGCGGTTATGCATGTGGAAGATGAGGAAGCGGGTGAAAACATCATCACGGAAGAATTTCAAAAAGGCTATATGTATCATGACAGCGTCGTAAGACACAGTATGGTAAAAGTAGCAAATTAGTAGAAAAGCAACTTTATTTCAGAATAATAAAAAGCGATAAGAAGCAGGAGGAAAAAATCATGGGAAAAATAATCGGTATTGACCTTGGTACAACAAACAGTTGCGTAGCTGTTATGGAAGGCGGACAGCCGACAGTGATCGCAAACACAGAAGGCGCAAGAACAACGCCGTCAGTCGTAGCGTTTACAAAGACAGGAGAGCGTCTCGTAGGAGAGCCGGCAAAACGTCAGGCAGTTACAAACGCAGACAAAACAATTTCTTCTATCAAAAGAGAGATGGGAAGCGATTTTAAAGTGACGATCGATGAGAAAAAATATTCTCCTCAGGAAATTTCCGCAATGATCCTTCAGAAATTGAAAGCGGATGCAGAAGGTTATTTGGGAGAAAAAGTAACGGAAGCTGTTATTACAGTTCCGGCATACTTCAACGACGCGCAGCGTCAGGCTACAAAAGATGCAGGAAAGATCGCAGGTCTTGATGTAAAACGTATCATCAACGAGCCTACGGCAGCGGCTCTTGCTTACGGCCTGGACAATGAGAAAGAGCAGAAAATCATGGTATACGACCTTGGAGGTGGTACGTTTGACGTTTCCATTATCGAGATCGGCGACGGCGTGATCGAAGTTCTCTCAACAGCAGGAGATAACCGTCTTGGCGGTGATGACTTTGACCAGAAGATTACAGATTATATGCTGGCAGATTTTAAGGCAAAAGAAGGCGTTGACCTTTCAACGGATAAGATGGCTCTTCAAAGATTAAAAGAAGCGGCAGAGAAAGCAAAAAAAGAACTTTCTTCCGCAACAACAACAAATATCAACCTTCCGTTCATTACGGCAACTGCCGAAGGACCGAAACACTTTGATATGAATCTGACAAGAGCAAAATTCGATGAGCTGACAAGAGATCTCGTAGACAGAACGGCAGAGCCGGTAAGACGCGCTCTTTCCGATGCGGGACTTACAGCGGCAGATCTCGGTCAGGTATTGCTTGTAGGCGGATCTACACGTATTCCGGCAGTACAGGAAGAAGTAAAGAGACTGACAGGAAAAGAACCGAGCAAATCTTTGAATCCGGATGAATGTGTTGCTCTTGGAGCTTCTGTTCAGGGAGGAAAACTTGCAGGAGACGCAGGAGCAGGAGATATCCTTCTTCTTGATGTTACACCGCTTTCTCTTTCTATCGAAACAATGGGCGGAGTTGCCACAAGATTGATCGAGAGAAATACAACGATCCCGACAAAGAAAAGCCAGATATTCTCTACAGCGGCAGACAACCAGACAGCGGTAGATATCAATGTCGTACAGGGAGAAAGACAGTTCGCAAAAGATAATAAATCACTCGGACAGTTCAGACTTGACGGAATCCCGCCGGCTCCGCGTGGAATCCCGCAGATCGAAGTTACTTTCGATATTGATGCAAACGGTATCGTCAACGTATCTGCAAAAGATCTCGGAACAGGAAAAGAACAGCATATCACGATCACAGCAGGTTCTAATATGTCAGATTCCGATATTGATAAAGCGGTAAAAGAAGCTGCTGAGTTTGAAGCTCAGGATAAGAAGAGAAAAGATGCAATCGATACAAGAAACGATGCTGATTCATTCGTATTCCAGACAGAGAAAGCTCTTGAAGAAGTTGGCGCAGGTGTATCTGATGCTGAGAAAGCTCCGGTACAGGCAGATCTGGATGCATTAAAAGCACTCCTTGAGGCACATCCGGAAGCTGACAAGATGACAGATGCAGAGTTAGATGAGATGAAAGCTGCAAAAGAGAAACTGATGGCAAGTGCTCAGCAGGTATTTGCAAAAATGTATGAGCAGGCACAGGCCGCACAGGGTGCAGCAGGTGCAGGTCCGGACATGAACGCAGGTGCTGGTCAGCAGACAGCAGGCGGCTCTGATGATGATGTGGTAGATGCTGATTACAAAGAGGTTTAATCAGGTTTGAACACATGCAGTTTGTAGCAGTAAATGCAAATTGATAAATAAAGCACCAGAGGGCAGAATGCCTTCTGGTGCATTGTTGGATTAATCTCAGAAGGGAATGTTTGACCTTCGTGAGATCAAAAGATACAAAAACAGATCAAAACATAAGGGATGGAGTTCAGATATGGCAGAACAGAAAAGGGATTATTATGAGGTGCTTGGCGTAGACCGCAGCGCAGATGATGCCACAATTAAAAAGGCATACCGTCAGTTAGCCAAAAAATATCATCCGGATGCAAACCCGGGAGACAAAGAGGCAGAAGCAAAATTCAAAGAGGCTTCTGAGGCTTATGCGGTATTAAGTGATTCAGAGAAAAGAAGACAGTACGATCAGTTTGGCCACGCTGCATTTGACGGCGGAGCAGGCGGTGCCGGAGCCGGTGGATTTGATTTCTCAGGCATGGATTTCGGTGATATGTTTGGTGACATTTTCGGTGATTTCTTTGGTGGCGGTTCCAGAAGAGGCGCATCCAACGGTCCGATGAAAGGTGCTAACTTAAGAACCAGTGTCCGCATCACTTTTGAGGAAGCAGTATTTGGCTGTGAGAAAGAAATTGATATGGTACTGAAAGATGAGTGTACCACCTGTGGCGGAACAGGAGCAAAACCGGGAACTTCTCCGGAAACCTGTACAAAATGTGGCGGAAAAGGTAAAGTTGTATTTTCTCAGCAGTCTCTGTTCGGCATGGTTCAGAACGTTCAGACCTGTCCGGAATGTAATGGATCCGGAAAGATCATCAAAGATAAATGTACGTCCTGCCGCGGAACCGGTTATACTGCCAGCAGAAAGAAAATTAAAGTTTCTATTCCTGCCGGAATTGACAATGGACAAAGTGTTCGTATCCGTGAAAAGGGTGAGCCGGGTGTCAATGGAGGACCACGTGGCGATCTGCTGGTAGAGGTTATTGTATCCTCACATCCGATCTTCCAGCGTCAGGATATGAATATTTATTCAACTGCACCGATTTCCTTTGCACAGGCAGTGTTAGGTGGCGAGACAAGAATCAGCACTGTAGATGGAGATGTTATTTATGAAGTAAAACCTGGTACACAGACTGATACAAGAATCCGTCTGAAAGGCAAAGGTGTCCCTTCTTTGCGTAACAAAAATATTCGTGGTGATCAGTATGTTACTCTGGTGGTACAGGTTCCGACATCATTGAGTGCAGAGGCGAAAGAAGCATTGCGTGCATTTGATGCAGTATCCGGTGATACCCTTCATACAGGCGCAGAAGAAGGCGTAAAGCAGGAGAAACATCACAAAAAGAGAGGATTCTTCAAAAAAGAAGATTAATATAGTATAGGATTACGGATGTATAATAAAATAGATTTAAAAAATAAATTAGAATCAATTCATCGAAAAAGTTATCCGGCATATAAGTCACTGAGGGGAAGTTATACCTTCGGTGACTTTGTGCTGTCTATTGACCATGTGCAGGGAGACCCTTTTGCGGCACCATCTTCCCTGCATGTAGAACTTCCATTGAAAAAAGCAGGATTTCCGGAAAAATATTTTGAAAAAAGATATACGAAAACGGCATTGGAAGATTTAATCTTGCGTAAGTTTTCGACAGCATTAGATCAGTACAGTTTTAAGGCAAAAGGATCCGGAAAAAGTGGATTGATCTCCACCAGCAGACCAGGAGCGGAGGTTATGCGCCGGACAGCAGTGGAAGTTAACAATATAGCATTGATTGTACGATTCGAAGTCGGGTTTCCGGCAAACGGACGTACTATTAACGCACAGGAACTAGAGAAGATTTTACTGGATTTTCTTCCACAGATCGTGAAAAAATGTCTGGTTTATCAGGCGTGGGACAAAACAAAGGTTCAGGAAACCTATGAATTGGCAGAAAATCAGCAGAGGATTCGTGAAGTATTAGAGGAACGAAAACTGGTAGCTTTCTGTGCAAACGGAAGCATTTTGCCGCGAAAGAGTGGTGTGTCCAGTCAGCCGTTAAAAGATGCAGTGGCATTTAAATCTCCAAAGAGTATGGAACTTGCCATTGATCTGCCATATGGCGGCAGCATTTGGGGTATGGGAATCCCGGAAGGCGTGACCCTGATTATTGGCGGTGGCTATCATGGAAAATCCACGTTGTTACAGGCGTTAGAACAGGGTGTATACAATCATGTAAAAGGCGATGGCAGAGAGTATGTCATTACCAGAGACGATGCGCTGAAGCTGCGGGCAGAAGATGGCCGTGCGGTATCCAATCTGGACTTGTCCCTGTTTATCCATGATCTGCCAAATGGAAAAGATACGCATTGTTTTTCTACGGAAGATGCCAGCGGAAGTACGTCGCAGGCGGCAGGCGTCATGGAGGGAATCGAAGCAGAAACAAGTTGTTTTCTGATTGATGAAGACACTTCTGCAACAAATTTTCTTGTGCGGGATGCCTTTATGCAGCGTGTGGTCAGCGGAGAACAGGAACCGATCACACCGTTTATCGCGAGAGTACGTGATCTGTATGAAAAAGCTGGTATTTCCACGATTTTGGTTGCGGGTAGCAGTGGGGCCTTTTTCCATGCGGCAGATACCATTATTCAGATGGATGCGTATCGTCCGAGAGATGTGAAAGCGAAAATACAGGAATTATTGCCGGAATATCCTTCCGTGGATTTTAGCAGTAATACAGAGCCATTTACACTTCCTGCGGAAAAACGTATGTTTGTGATGGAGCGAAAGATAAAACGACATGGCAGAGGTGACAGGGAAGAACGGATCAAGACAAAAGTAATGGGAACCGATGGTTTTTCCATCGACCACAATATGGTAGATCTGCGTTATGTGGAGCAGCTGATCGATACGGAGCAGACGGCAGCGCTGGCTGTAATTATGAAATATATCATGAAAAAAGGTTCATTTTCTATGGAAATGCAGGCGTTGGTTGCAGAAATGAGTAGTCTGCTTGAGAAAAAAGGAATGGCAGCTTTTGTGGATGGAACCCTTTCCTGCGGTTATGCGTATCCGCGAAAAGAAGAAATTTTTATGATGCTGGATCGCTTCCGCAGAGGATAAAATAAAAAAACTCTTGTCGAATGATGGGGTTATAGGGTAATATAATTCAAGAATGCTTTCGGCATTCTTGCTGCGAGATGCATATCGTACAATGTATGATATATTTCAGCTGTGCATCTCTGCAATCTGCCGGAGGCTATATCAGATGTGGGTGTGGGTATCTCACATCTGAGAATATCTATGCATTGATTAGTCCTGTTGCTGCAGGACTAATTGGCATGTTCGGAACTATTGACATAAATTGTATGGAGGAATATGTACGATGAAATGGGATAAATATACGATTGAAACCACCACAGAAGCAGAGGATTATATCAGCAGTACGTTGGCAGACCTTGGCATCGAAGGTATTGAGATTGAAGATAATGTGCCGTTATCCGAATCCGATACTTCGAAAATGTTTATTGATATTCTGCCGGAACTGCCACCAGATCAGGGCATTGGTTATGTCAGCTTTTATCTGGAAGCCGGTGAGGATCACAGCGAGAAGTTAAAAGAAGTGGCAGAAGCACTGGAAGAAATGCGCAGTTATGTAAATATCGGAAGCGGCAAGATTACAAGCAGTGAGACAGAGGATATTGACTGGATGAACAACTGGAAAGAGTTTTTTCATTCTTTTACCATTGATGACATTCTTATCAAACCGACCTGGGAAGAATTAAAGGAAGAAGACAAAGATAAATTTCTGATTGAGATCGATCCGGGAATTTCTTTCGGAACAGGAAAACATGAAACGACACAGCTTTGCATCCGGCAGTTACAGAAATATGTGGAAGGAAAACATCCGAAAGTACTGGATGTGGGATGTGGCAGTGGAATTTTATCGATTGTGGCATTAAAACTCGGCGCAAGAGAAGTCGTGGGAACGGATCTGGATGCAGACTGCATGACTTCTACAAGGGATAATATGCAGGTAAACCATCTCGATTTGTCTCTAGGAACCTTTTATGTGGGAAATCTGATTGATGATGAAGAACTTCAGGAAAAGGTTGGGACAGAGGAATATGAGATTGTTGTGGCAAATATTTTAGCACCAGTTATCATTGCCATGGCACCGGTCATTCCGGCTAGATTAAAACAGGGTGGTTATTTTATCACTTCCGGCATCATTGATTTTAAGGAAAACGAAGTAAAAGAAGCGATTGAAGCAGCAGGACTTACTGTAGTGGAAATCAATCATCAGGGTGAGTGGGTAAATATTACCGCACAGAAACAGTAGGAGCAGGGTATGTACCAGTTTTTTGTGGAAGATGAACAGGTGCAGCAGGATCGGATCTGCATTGTGGGCGGTGATGTCAATCATATCGGTCATGTGCTGCGCATGAAGACAGGGGAGAAAATCCGCATCAGCGATCAGAGCGGCAGATCGTATTTTTGCCGTATTCTGGAAATTACAGAGGAAGAGGTCTGGGCACAGATAGAGGATACCGATGAAATGGGGACAGAGTTTTCCCATAAGGTGTATCTTTTTCAGGGCCTTCCTAAAAGTGATAAGATGGAACTGATCATACAAAAGACCGTGGAACTTGGTGTCTATACCGTCATACCGGTTGCCATGAAAAACTGTGTGGTAAAGCTGGATGAAAAGAAGGCACAGAGCAAATGTAAGCGGTGGCAGGCAATTGCAGAGAGTGCGGCAAAACAGTCGAAGCGGACCGTGATTCCGCAGATTCAGATGCCACTTTCCTGGAAACAGGCATTGGAAGAGGCAAAGGAGCTGGACGTTGTCCTGGTTCCGTATGAGAATGAAAGAGGCATGGAAGCAACAAGAGAGATCTTTCGCTCGATTCCGGAAGGGGCGTCCATCGGAGTAATGATCGGTCCGGAGGGCGGATTTTCCCCGGAAGAGATTGCGCAGCTGGATAAAGACATGCATCGGATCTCTCTTGGCAGACGTATTTTGCGCACAGAAACAGCAGGAATGGCAACACTTTCCATGCTGATATACGAATTGGATATATAAGAAGGGTAAAAATGGAAGCATATTTGGATAATTCGGCAACGACAAGATGTTGTGAGGAAGCGGCACAGCTGGTGGTAAAATTACTGACGGAGGATTATGGAAATCCATCTTCCCTGCACAACAAAGGCGTGATCGCCGAAAATTATATGAACGATGCAAGAAAAAAAATTGCAAAGACATTAAAGGTACAGGAAAAAGAAATCTGTTTTACGTCAGGTGGTACTGAGTCCAATAATCTTGCAATTATCGGTGTGGCAGAGGCAAACAAGCGAAGTGGAAAACATGTGATAACGACGTCTATTGAACATCCGTCCGTGTCGGCAACGATGGCATATCTGGAGGAACACGGATATGAAGTCACATATCTTCCGGTAGATGCTTATGGTGTGATTTCTCTGGACGATCTGAAAGCGGCAATCCGGCCGGATACCATTCTGGTTTCCCTCATGCAGGTAAATAATGAAATCGGAGCGGTGGAGCCGATCGCGGAAGCGGGGGCACTGATCAAACAGTGTAATCCACAGACGCTTTTTCATGTGGATGCCATTCAGTCCTACGGAAAAATGAGAATTTATCCGGCAAAAATGCATGTAGACCTTCTCTCGGTCAGCGGACATAAGATTCATGGACCGAAAGGAAGCGGATTTTTATATATCAAAGACAAGACGAAAATTCATCCGCTGTTAAACGGAGGCGGACAGCAGAGGGGAATGCGTTCCGGCACGGAAAATGTTCCGGCAATCGCAGGACTTGGCGTAGCAGCGGAACGTATTTATACTGGTTTTGAGGAAAAAATCGACCGGATGTATACCTTGCGAGAGCATTTTATTGAGGAAGTGACAAAAATTCCGGGTGTACACGTCAACGGTCATACCGATCGCAGCAATGCACCGCATATTGTCAGTGTCAGCACGGAAGGTGTGCGCGCGGAAGTATTGCTTCATGCATTAGAGGATAAAGAGATCTATGTGTCAGCGGGAAGTGCATGTTCTTCCAACAAGCCTTCCGTCAGTCATACGCTAAAAAGTATTGGCTTAAAGCCAGAGTTTTTGGATGCAACCATCCGGTTCAGCTTTTGCGTGGAGACAACGGAAGAAGAGATTGATTATGCAGTAAAAGAGATGGCGGCATTGGTTCCGATGCTGCAGAAATATACAAGGCATTAGAAAAAGGAGAGCAGTATGTATAAATCATTTTTGATTAAATATGCGGAAATTGCCATTAAGGGAAAGAACCGTTATCTGTTTGAGGATGCACTGGTACAGAATATCAGATATCATCTTAAGCGTGTAGAGGGAACCTTCCATGTACGCAAGGAAAACGGACGTATCTATGTGGATACGGAAGGAGAATACGATTATGATGAAACTGTAGAAACATTACAGAGGATTTTTGGAATCGTAGGAATCTGTCCGGTAGTACTGGTCGAAGATGAAGGATTTGATGCCCTGGCAAAAGTAGTATGTGACTATGTGGATCGCACATATCCGGACAAAAATTTTACATTTAAGGTGGATGCGCGCCGTGCCAGAAAGAATTATCCGATGACTTCGATGGAGATTAATGCAGCTGTTGGGGAAAAGATTCTTGAAGCATTTCCGGAAACCAGCGTTGACGTACATCATCCGGAGGTGATGATTCATATCGAGATCCGCCCGATGATCAATATTTATTCCACAGAGATCCCGGGACCGGGAGGCATGCCGCTTGGCACAGCAGGCCGTGCAATGCTTCTTTTATCCGGCGGAATCGATTCACCGGTTGCCGGATATATGGTATCCAAACGAGGGGTAACACTTGAAGCGACCTATTTTCATGCACCGCCATACACCAGTGAGCGTGCAAAACAGAAAGTGATTGACCTGGCAAAGAAAGTTGCAAGATATTCCGGACAGATCAAGCTTCATGTGGTGAACTTTACCGATATCCAGCTTTATATTTATGAGAAATGTCCGCATGAGGAACTGACTATCATCATGCGCCGCTATATGATGAAAATTGCAGAGCATTTTGCCGAAGAGGGAAAATGTCTGGGTATGATTACCGGAGAGAGTATCGGGCAGGTGGCAAGCCAGACCATGCAGTCCCTTGCTGTGACCAATGAAGTGTGTCATATGCCGGTATACCGTCCGCTCATTGCCATGGACAAGCAGGATATTGTATCAATCGCAGAAAAAATTGACACATACGAGACGTCCATTCTTCCGTATGAGGATTGTTGTACGATTTTCGTGGCAAAGCATCCGGTTACCAAGCCAAGCTTAAAACATATTAAAAAATCAGAGTGCCGGCTGGAAGAAAAAATAGACGAACTGATGCAGACAGCAATCGATACGACAGAGACGATTCTGGTAGATGCAGAATAATCTGTTTTTGGAAAATTATTTCCGTGAAACAAAAAATCCCCTGTCTGCAATACAGACAGGGGATTTTGTAAGTAATTACTGGGAAATAATGTATGGCTTTAAAGCTTCCAGAATCTCATTCAGATTATCCTCGGTATGGATGGCGAGATCAATCGGCTTGGAAAGATCCAGGCTGAAAATTCCCATGATGGATTTTGCGTCAATGACATATCTGCCGGAAATCAGATCAAAATCGTACTCAAACTGAGAGATGGTATTAACAAATGATTTTACTTTTCCAATAGAATTTAATGAAATCTGTACTGTTTTCATAATGAAAACCTCCTTGAAAATATTCATGAAAAACTCATGCTGTTTATATCTTTGATAGTAATATTTTTTATTGGAAAAGTCAAGAAATGTATGAAGATAATTGTATAAAGGAGTAAAAATGAAAAAAGCAGCATTACACAATCTGGGATGCAAAGTGAATGCATATGAGACAGAAGCTATGCAGCAGATGCTTGAAGAAGCGGGGTACGAAATCGTGCCGTTTTCGGAGAAAGCAGATGTCTATGTGATCAATACCTGTTCCGTAACAAATATGGCAGACCGCAAATCAAGACAGATGCTGCACCGGGCAAAAAAGCGGAATCCGGATGCGGCTGTTGTTGCTGCCGGATGCTATGTACAGACCAAAGAGAATGAGGCAAAATGTGATGAAGCAATTGATATTCTGATCGGAAATAATCAGAAAAAAGAACTGGTAGAGCGGCTGGATGCTTTCTTTGCGGGCAGAGGAGAAAAGGTGGAGGCTGTGGTGGATATTAACCACGAAAAACAGGCATTTGAGGAGCTGACACTGGATCATGCAGCAGAGCATACGCGCGCGTTTATAAAAGTACAGGATGGCTGTAACCAGTTCTGCAGTTACTGCATTATTCCGTATGCCAGAGGACGGGTGAGAAGCAGAAATGTTCAGAATGTTCTGGAGGAAGTAAAGCGTCTGGCAGCGTCCGGATATCAGGAAGTGGTACTGACCGGAATTCATTTAAGCTCCTACGGGATTGACTGCGGGGAAAGTCTGCTGCATCTGATCCAGATGGTGCATCAGGTGGAGGGAATCCGGCGTATCCGTTTAGGTTCGCTGGAACCGAGAATCGTGACGGAAACATTTGCAGAAGAACTGGCAAAGATGGAGAAGATCTGTCCGCATTTTCATCTGTCACTGCAGAGCGGATGCGATGCAACGCTTGCCCGGATGAACCGGAAATATACGACGGAAGAATACGAAAATGCATGCAGTATTTTACGGAAAAACTTTACGCATCCGGCAATCACAACGGATGTTATTGTTGGATTTCCTGGAGAGACAGAAGAAGAATTTGCACAGACAAAGGAATATTTAAAACGCATTCATTTTTATGAGATGCATATTTTTAAATATTCCCGACGGCAGGGAACCCGTGCGGCAGTGATGGAACATCAGGTGCCGGAGGAAATCAAGACGAAGCGCAGTGCCCAGCTGCTGGCACTTGCGGAAAGTATGTCGAGGGAATTCCGCGCGTATTATGTGGGAAAAGAGGAAGAAGTACTCTTTGAGGAACCAATGGAAGTTGACGGAGAAACGTGGTATACTGGATATACCAAAGAGTATGTAAAGATCGCGGCAAAAACGGCAGAACCGCTTGATAATGTGATGAAAAGGGGAAGAGTGGAAGCGGCTCTGACCGATGAGATTTACCGTATGAAACTATAGCGCTTGTATTTTTCCTCAATTTCGTATACAATAGATGGGACAGGACTTGTTGGAATGAACAAGGGCAGGGACGGCGAATATGGAGAATTTAAATAATACACAATATTTTACAGTACAAAAGGAACCGGAATTACAGGTAAGAGATGTTTTAGAGATCGTATTCCGTGCATTGAGTGAGAAAGGATACAATCCGGTGAATCAGATTGTAGGATATATTATGTCCGGAGATCCGACATATATTACCAGTCATAACAATGCGAGAAGTCTGATCATGAAGGTAGAGCGGGACGAACTTGTAGAAGAAGTTTTACGTGCATACATCAAAAACAATTCCTGGGAATAATCCGGTACGGGAGAATTATGCGGATTTTAGGATTGGATTTCGGTTCAAAGACAGTGGGTGTTGCAGTGAGTGATGCGCTGTTAATTACAGCGCAGGGAGTGGAAATTATCCGAAGGAAAGCTCCGACGAAGCTCAGGCAGACACTGGCGCGGATCGAACAGCTGGTAAGCGAGTACGAGGTGGAAAAAATTGTGCTCGGTTACCCGAAAAATATGAACAGTACAGAAGGGGAGCGCTGCGAGAAAACAAAAGAATTCAAGGAAATGCTTGAAAAACGCTGTGGTCTCCCTGTTATTTTATGGGATGAACGGCTGACAACAGTTGCAGCAGACCGTTCGATGATGGAAACAGGAATTCGAAGAGAAAACCGCAAGGAATATGTAGATGAAATTGCGGCTATTTTTATATTACAGGGATATCTGGATTATCTTTCAAATCATCCAGAAGAAAAATAAAAATACAAGGAAAAAATAAATGGAAAAAATTCAGTTTACAGATCCGGACACCAATGAGGTGGTGGAATTTGCTGTGGAAGAACAGACACAGCTGAATGGAATCAGATACTTACTTGTCTCTGATGGCAATGAAAACGGGGACAGTGAAGCATATATATTAAAAGAAATAAAGACACAGGATGAGGAAGTATTTTACGAGATGGTAGATGATGATACAGAGTTTGCTGCACTCGCGAAAATATTTGCTGAACTTGCGGATGAAGAAACACAGCTTTTATATTAGAGCGGAATATTATATTTGGAGGATTTATGAAAAAACAGGAAAAACAGAATAACAGTAAGCTTAAGATTATACCGTTGGGAGGTCTTGAGCAGATTGGTATGAATATTACTGCCTTTGAATACGAAGACAGTATTATTGTGGTGGATTGCGGTCTCGCATTCCCGGAAGATGACATGTACGGAGTGGATCTGGTGATTCCGGATGTCACTTATTTAAAGGAAAATATTGATCGTGTCAAAGGATTTTTTATTACGCACGGACATGAGGATCATATTGGTGCCATCCCATATGTTTTAAAAGATGTCAATGTGCCGATTTATTCGACCAGACTGACCAATGCCCTGATCGAGCACAAACTCGAAGAGCATGATATGCTCAAAAAAGTAAAAAGAAAAGTTGTCAAATACGGACAGCACATCAATCTTGGATGTTTCCGTGTAGAGTTTATCCGCACGAATCACAGTATTCAGGATGCGGCGGCACTTGCGATTTATTCCCCGGCAGGAATTGTCCTGCATACAGGAGATTTTAAGGTTGATTATACACCGGTATTTGGAGATGCCATTGATCTGCAGCGTTTCGGCGAGATCGGTAAAAAAGGAGTGTTAGCACTGCTTTGTGACAGTACCAATGCGGAGCGTCCGGGATTTACAGATTCCGAAAAGTCAGTAGGAAAAACGCTGGATAACATTTTTTCCGAGCATAAAAATACAAGAATTATTATTGCGACATTTGCATCCAATGTGGATCGTGTGCAGCAGATCATCAATTCTGCAGACAAGTTTGGCAGAAAAGTTGCGATTGAGGGACGAAGCATGGTCAATATTGTATCCATCGCTTCGGAACTGGGATATATTTCCCTGCCGGATAACATTCTGATTGATGTGGATCAGCTGAAAAATTATCCGGATGAAAAGACGGTTATCATTACAACGGGAAGCCAGGGAGAGTCCATGGCTGCATTGTCCCGCATGGCATCCGGCATGCACCGCAAAGTTACCATTAAGCCAAATGATACCATTGTATTCAGTTCCCATCCGATTCCGGGAAATGAGAAATCGGTTACCGGTGTGATCAATGAACTGATGCGCAAGGGTGCAGATGTGATTTTCGAAGATGTACATGTCAGCGGACATGCGTGCAAGGAAGATATCAAGCTGATTTATTCTCTGGTAAATCCGCTGTACGCGATTCCGGTGCATGGAGAATACAAGCATCTGATTGCACAGGCGAAGATTGCGGAAGAGCTTGGATATGACAGTGATCATATCAAAATCCTTTCTTCCGGAGATGTGCTTGAGATCGATGAGAATGGTGCAGAAGTGACCGGACATGTGCCGGTTGGCAATGTAATGGTAGACGGACTTGGTGTCGGAGATGTCGGAAATATCGTTCTTCGGGATCGTCAGCGTCTGGCAGAAGACGGAATTATTATTGTCGTCATGACACTCGAAAACGGAACCGGACAGGTACTTGCAGGACCGGATATCGTATCGAGAGGTTTCGTCTATGTACGTAATTCCGAGAGTCTGATGGATGAAGCAAAAACAGTTCTCGATAAGACCATGGATTATTGTATGGATCACAACATTACCGATTGGGGCAAGATCAAAAATGAAGTAAAAGATGCTCTGGGTGATTTCGTCTGGAAAGAGACCAAGAGACGTCCGATGATCATGCCGATTATCATGGAAGTATAGGGGTATTATGAATAAAGCTTTGTTCACTTTCATTAAAATTGCGTTTGTTATTATGCTGATCCTGCTGATTTTATATGGAACCGTTCATTTATGCAGGACCTGTTATGATTACGGGTATCGTTTCTTTGCAGAAAAGCAGATGGTACCGGATACGCAGGATGTGGAAAGCACGGAGGCACAATAGAAATAAATATGATAGTAGATGAACGACTGGTAACATATATCAATTCCCTGGATACGGGAAATACCAGAATTTTGGATGCTGTCGAACGAGAAGCTCTGGATTCCTATGTTCCGATTATTCGGAAGGAGATGCAGAGCTTTTTGAAGCTTTTGCTGGCGATGACAAAACCAAAAAGAATTCTGGAAGTCGGTACTGCGGTAGGGTTTTCTTCCATTCTGATGGCAGAATATGATCCGGTACCGTGTGAGATTGTCACGATTGAAAATTATGAAAAGCGAATCCCGATTGCCCGGGAAAATTTTAAGAGAGCAGGAAAAGAAGAGCAGATTACACTGCTTGAAGGGGATGCAGCGGAAATCCTTCCGACACTCACCGAGCCGTTTGATCTGATCTTTATGGATGCCGCAAAAGGACAGTATATTCATTTTATGCCGGATATTCTGCGTCTGCTGAAAACCGGAGGGACACTTGTCTCGGATAATGTGCTGCAGGATGGGGACATTATTGAGTCCCATTATGCGGTGATCCGCAGAAACCGGACGATTTACAAACGGATGCGGGAATATTTGTATGAGTTAACGCACCGGAAAGATCTGGTAACAGCGGTGCTGCCGGTGGGAGATGGAATTACAGTCAGTACAAAAGTAGAGGTAGAAAACGATGAGAAAGAATGAGTTGCTTGTTCCGGCAAGCAGTCTGGAAGTATTAAAAATTGCAGTTATTTATGGAGCCGATGCGGTCTACATCGGGGGAGAGGCATTCGGACTCAGAGCCAAGGCAAAAAACTTTACCATGGAAGAGATGGCAGAGGGAATTGCATTTGCACATGCACGGGGAGTTAAAGTTTATGTGACGACAAATATTCTGGCACATAATTATGATCTTGACGGTGCGCGGGAATATCTTACGGAACTGCAGAACATGAAGCCGGACCGGCCGGATGCTCTGATCATTGCAGATCCGGCAATCTTTACGATCGCCGGAGAAGTATGCCCGGATATTGACCGCCATATCAGTACACAGGCAAACAACACCAATTACGGAACATTTCAGTTCTGGGAGAAACTCGGTGCTACCCGTGTGGTAACGGCAAGAGAACTTTCCCTGCGGGAGATCCGGCAGATCCGGGAACACATTTCCGATGATCTGGAGATAGAGACATTTGTACATGGCGCTATGTGTATTTCCTATTCTGGAAGATGTCTGCTGTCCAATTATTTTACAGGAAGGGATGCCAACCGCGGGGCATGTACACATCCGTGCCGGTGGAAATATTCTGTGGTTGAAGAGAAGCGTCCGGGTGAGTATTTTCCGGTATATGAGAATGAGCGCGGAACCTATATTTTCAATTCCAAAGATCTGTGTATGATTGAGCATATTCCGGATCTTCTGGAAGCAGGAATTGACAGTTTTAAGATTGAGGGACGTATGAAGACCGCACTTTATGTGGCAACGGTGGCGCGTACTTACCGTAAGGCGATTGACGATTATCTGGAATCTCCGGAGAAATATCAGGAAAATATGCCATGGTATCTCGAACAGATCAAAAGCTGCACATACCGCCAGTTTACCACGGGATTTTTCTACGGAAAACCTTCGGAGGAGACACAGATTTACGATAACAACACGTATGAAAAGGGATATACCTATCTGGGAATTGTCGGTCCGAAAAATGAAAAGGGAATGTACCGGGTGGAACAAAAGAATAAATTTTCTGTCGGAGAACAGATCGAAGTGATGAAACCGGACGGACGCAATGTGACCGTTACGGTGCGGGGACTGATGGATGAAAAGGGAGAGCCGATGGAATCCTGTCCGCATCCGCAGCAGATCTTTTATGTGGATCTGGGGATGGAACCGGATGAATATGATATTCTCCGGAGACGGGAAGAAGAAGCGATCGCCCTGGATTAAAAAAATCTTAAGAAACACCCTCTGTCTGAACAATTGCGAAAGCACAGAGGGTGTGCTAATATAAGACAAAAGGACGTTGTTCTTAAGTAGCGAGTGAACCAGATAAGGAGGAGAGATTATGCGTTTGCAAAGCAAAAAACTGATTGCTGTATTGTGTGCGCTGGCAATGATTATTTCTGTATTTCCAGTACAGGCAGATGCGGCAGCAAAACCGAAATTTGTAAAAAATTATACGGTTCTTTATGAAAACAGCACCGGTAAGGGTGTGTATACATATACCGTAACCAATCTTACCAAAGGGCAGAGGGTAAAATGGAGCCTTTCCGGCACCGGAAAAAGTTATGCAAAGCTGAAGAAAACAACGACATCCGTGAGCGGAAAGACATCTGCAAACAGTCTGACAATCCGCACCCGGGGAAAGGCAGCCGCAAAGAATAAAACCGTAATTGTAACTGCAAAAGTTTACAAAGGGAAGAAGTGCGTGAGCACGATCAAGACAAAGTCTGCCAAGATTAAAATACTGCCGAAAACAATTTCCATTGTAGATAACGGAGTCTTGAAATATCAGGTGGGACAGACCTATCAGTTCCGGTTCCGTATCACTCCGGCAAATGCCATCAGCACCAATGTCTGGACCGCTGTGGATGGAAACGGAAATGATGTTTCGTCCATGATTACAAAGAACGGTGCATTTACTCCGGCAAAAGAAGGTACTTATACCATCACCGTGCAGGCCAAAGCGGGAAATAAAGTGGTTTCCGACAGCAAGGTTATTACTGTCGCAACTTCCATGACCGGAATTGCACAGATGGCAGCAAACAAGGTAGCGGCTGTATATTCCGGAAATGCCAAAAATCTTGTGAAAACAGGAGATTTTTCTATCCGGACCCAGGCAGGTGCAAAGATGGAAATCAAGTCGGCTGTATTTTCCGATGACGGAACACAGGTATTTCTTACAACCTATAATCAGCTGAAAGACGGTGCAACCTATACGGTTACCGATGGACAGTCAACATATGACTTTACCGCATCCGTAGGAAGACCGGTCAGCCTTAGAGTTGTGACAACAGAAGTGACCGTCGGAAAAGAGACACCAATCGAATACGAGATTCTTGATGCAAACGGAATTGATGTCAAGACAGCATATCCGGGAGATATTACTTATACGGAACGGATTACAAATGGTTACCGTACAAAGGATAATAAGATTTATATGACCAGAGTTGGGGATACCGGAACGGTTACACTGACTTATAAATGTGCAAGCGATCCGAATCTGGTACTGACCGGAAGCGGAACCTTTGTATGTAAGGCAGCCAGTGTGTCAAACAACACAAACCTTACACTTACCTCTTCGGAAGCAGTGCCAAATTACAGTGCATCCAGTTACAAGGACAATCATAATGTAGCATCCGGCAGCAATTATTATGTACATTTCCGGGCATTGGATACAGACAATACCGAGATGAAGTATGACAGCATCAAGTTTGAGTCTTCCGATCCGGACACATTGCTTGTAAATCCTGGAAAGAACAATGTTGCTTATGCAACAGCAATCAAGACAGGTACCGCAAATATTATCGTTACCGCAACCTATGCAAAGCAGGAATACACTTATGTATACGAGATTACGGTGGCGGAACCGGCATACCTTGCAACACTGACTGCAGATAATACGCAGATTACCATGTCAAACGCTTATGCGGCAGGCTATAAGGAATACGTCAATATCGATGGACGGGATCAGTATGGTCAGAGTATGAAACTTGAAAACGAGACATACCAGATCGTAGAAAACAGTACCAATAAAGTATCTATGGCTACCTATGATCCGGCAACCGACCGTATGGTATTTGACGCATCCGGAAGGGCAGCAGGTGTTTACAATTATACCCTGACCCTGACAATGAACGGACATAAGGCATCCGTTAATGTTACCGTTGTTGTACAGACTCCTCCTTATAATGGAGCATCTTCCTATAAGGTTGATATCAGCAAACCGGTCATTGATCTGGCAATTACTTCCGGAGCATCTGCATCGGATCTGCTTGCATCAAAAGTGACAACATTGCGTCTGGCAGAGTATCGCGGAGGCGTATTTTATCAGTATGTGAATATTGCATCTGTAAGGATCAGTAAGGGCGGACAATATTATGAAAGTGATCTGTCAAAGGGTGGATCTTCAACAGAACCTGCAGCAATTGGCAGTGGATCAGAAATTCCGATTTCTGCGGTTTCACTGAATGGAAATGTTGTGACAAAGGCACAGACAGGTACTTATCTGCTGGAACTGAAGTTCTATCCAAGTGATGGACAGAGCACATCACTGGCTACAACTACGGGATATCTGGAAGTTACCGACAGTCAGGCAAATCCAGTGATCAGTGTAGATCGCACCGTATCTACCGTAAACTGTAAGACGGCACTGGATCTGGCAAAGAACTGCCTGAGCATTCAGGGAATGGATGGCGGAGTGATTGCAGACTGTACCGTCACCGGATCGAGTGTACCGGGCGCAAGTTATTCCGTTACTTCAGGAATGTCTGTCAATATCAATTCCGTTGTTGTACAGGCAACCACAACACTTTCCGATAAGACAACGGTTGTATCTAATTATACGGTTTCTGTGGGAAGGACATTGAGAAATCAATAGTAAGCTGTTTATTGGTAATGGCATGTAAATAGTGGGGTATGATTCTTTGAATCATGCCCCCTTTTAAGTCAAAATCTGGTGATGCAGACTTTGACCGGGTATTTAATGGAGAAGAAGGAATGAGACAACAACTTCTTGATGAACTTATGCAGATATCAGAAGAGGAAAGTAAATATAAGGCAGGACAGGCCGCGATTGAGGAACAGTTATACAGCGAAGCGTCCATACAGGAGATTGATCGTCAAAAACTGCTCAGAAGGGGAAAACTGATTACTGTAAGACGTCACAGCAGATTTGTGGAATTTCCGTTGCACCGGCATAATTATGTGGAATTTATGTATGTGGTACAGGGGGAGATTACACATGTAATTGACGGAAAAGAATTAACACTTTATAAAGGAGATTTACTGATGCTCAATCAGTATGTGGAACATGCGATTCACAGAGCTGAATTTGAAGACATTGGAATCAATTTTATTGCTTTGCCGGAATTTTTTGAAATTCCGCTTGGAATGCTTCAGGAAAAAAATGTTTTAGCGGAGTTCATTGCAGGGGCATTCCGGCAGAAGAGTCCGGTTCCTCATTATCTGATTTTTCGTTTAAAGGAGAATCCCCAGATTGAAAATCTGATGGAGAATATGATAGAATCCATGCTTTATGAATATATGAATGAAGATGTTATCAATCAGTATTCCATGGGACTTGTCTTTTTGTATTTGTTAAATCATTTGGAGAATTTGAGCCATAATTCTTCTATGGATTACAAGGAGACTATTGTGCAGTCGGTTCTTGAATATATCAACAGTGATTGTAAAAATGCAAATTTGACAAAGATTGCAGCAGATACACATCAGTCAGTTACCGTATTAAGTAAGCTGATCAAGCAAAAGACAGGGGCAAATTTTCAGGATTTACTGCAACAGAGGCGATTTCAGGCTGCGGTCAAACTTCTTGAGGAAACGGATCTGTCAATCGAAGATATTTCACTTGATGTAGGATATGAGAATCAGAGTTATTTTTTCAGGCAATTTAAAAAAAGATTTGGTATGACACCGAGATCTTATCGCATAACACATCAAAAATAAAAATATCAAATAAGGACAGTTTTTTGGTCTAATCAGAGGCTAAAAAGCTGTCCTTATTTTTGTTATGGTGAAGCAAATGAAAAAGGAGGCGTGTTTTATGGATACGATACGTGCTATTATTTTTGACCTGGATGGGGTCATTTGTTTCACAGATAACTATCACTATCAGGCGTGGAAAGAATTGGCAGATGCAGAAGGAATCTATTTTGATGAGAAAATTAATGGACGATTAAGGGGTGTAAGCCGTATGGAAAGCCTTGATATCATTTTGGAGCGAGCATCAAGATGCTATACACAGGAAGAAAAAGAACAGCTTGCTACAAGAAAGAATGAAAGTTACGTTCGTCTATTGGAAAAGATGTCTCCAAGGGATCTTTCGGATGAAGTAAAAAATACGTTGGACACCTTGCGACAGCGCGGTTACAAGCTTGCAATCGGATCAAGCAGTAAGAATACAAAGAAGATTTTAAAGCAAATTGGATTAGATGGATATTTTGACGCGGTCAGCGATGGAACAAACATTACAAAGTCAAAACCGGATCCGGAGGTTTTTATAAAAGCGGCGGAAATGGTTGAGGAAAAGCCGGAAAATTGTCTTGTTGTAGAAGATGCACTTGCAGGAATTGATGCGGCTTATGCCGGTGGATTCATAAGTGCAGGGATTGGAGATGCCGCGAGTCATAAATATGTGACATATCCAATCCATACATTTTCGGATCTGCTTTCCATTGATAAGTTGTGAAAAAGTCAGTGGAGAGGTGTAATTTGAATTAATCGTACCTCTAACAATTCTAATGTGACATCCAGTTCGAGGATTTCATCGGAGTTGACAGACACAATTTTCTGATGAAATCCAGGAACGGATGATTTTTTTAACCAATCAATTTCCTGAGGTGTAGTAAGTTCCAATGCACCCATAGAAACCCATTGATCGAAAGCACTTCCATGCGTTCGATTTACATAGGTTTCAGAAATCTTATAGTTTCCCTGTGGAATATCAGATAAACACAGGGAGATCATTACCGGTTCCGAATCAGCAAAAACGGTATAGCGGTCTGTTTCTGTCATATCAAAACGTTCTCCATTCGCATATAAGTAATTAAAATGCCTGTAATTGTAAAGCATGACTTGAAAACTATCATTTTCACGGGTGATAAAATATTCGTCTCCACGCCCAAGAAACTGATCACCCAATTGTTGAAGAAGTGTGTAGGCATAATAACTGGCTTTTGGAATTCCATTTACGGTAAAAAGACCAAGTCCACCGAAAAATAACATATTTGGTAAAGAACTGTCTGCCATAAGATCTGTGAGCGCCTGATAAGTAAAACTTTCCAGACGGTCATAGTTTTCAAGGATGTTCTTGACAATATAACAGGATTTGAAGCAGGTATCATTCAGTAGATCCTGTTGGCTTGGTGTATTATTCCATTCGGATAAGTAGATTGGCAATTTACCAAGATTTAGCCGGCGTCGTTCTCTGAGAACCTGCATGACAAAATCTTTGAGTCCGTCTGGTGATTCCGATAAACTCATGGCATATATGAAACCGAAAGATTCTTTTGAATGATTTTTATTGGAAATCAGTTTGGTGTCATAATAAGTGAAACTTAAACTGTCAGGGATGCAGTCGTTTTGTTTACACCATTCCAGAAAGTTCAGATACCAGTTTTCGTAGCCTTCGGATACGATGTAGTAAGTCGGCGGAAGACTAAATTCAATATCCGGACAGAAATTTTTTACGCAAAGGAAAGTTTCCTTATAAAACTGAAAGAAGTCTTTTTCGTTTGAAAATCCGAAAAGATCCATGTTTGTGTTGGGCTGGTTCCAAAGACCGAATTTCCATGAGCGAATTACCTCAAGTCCATAGCGGTTGCTGATATGTTGCAGAAACTCTGAAACAAGCCGGCACCATGCGGCAATGGAATGGGGTTGGCTGACATTAGAACCAAACAAGCGTTTATTTGGATATTTGGCGAGCTTTTCCGGCATGTAAGAAAGTTGAATCCATGGATTAAGATGAAGTTTGGTTACAAAATCAAGAATTTTATCAATATATGTAAAACTGTACACAGGTGTACCGTTTGCTTTCTCATTGTACACATGCAGATCATCTGAAAATATACCGCATAATTTAATATATTCAAATCCAATCCTATTTTGAAATCTGGTCAACATTTCCTGAATATCACAGATTAACACATCACTGGCACGACCGACTGTCATCATTTTTTTCCATGTATGTAGCAATACGTAAGAACTTCCATTTACAGAGAAATCAATTTGTTTTTTTGATATAGGGGATACGACGTGGGTATGTGTATTGTCGTTTAAATATTTCTTTAATCCTGCAATATAATTATGTTGTTCTAATTGTTGAGAGGTCTGTTGCTTTTCTTTTTTTTGCTCGCGCCGATATTCTTTTGGCAGCATTCCATATTCTTTTTTTAAAAGAGTTACAAAGGCATGACTATTAGGAAATCCGCTGTCAATCGCTACTTCATCAATATTTTTATCTGTTATGGAAAGTTCCTGCATCGCATGCATAAGGCGGTATTGATTCAGGTAGCTTAGAAAATTCATCCCAAAATAGTCAACGAAGAATTTTGAAAGATAGGGAACGGACAAATGAACTTCATCGGCAAGTTCTTTTAAGGTTATGTTTTCTGTATAGCGCTGTTGGATTAATTGTGATATTTCTGCTATCCGGATAGCGTATTTGTGGTTTTTCTTTTCATTTGCAGTCGATAATTTTACACGGAAATGAAGGTACATAATATCCATAACATTATAGATATATGACCAGTTGCGAAGTTCGTAGCCATCTTTTTTGTCCACATTTGTTTTGATGATGTGAGCAATCAGAGAGCGTAATTGTGCAATTGCTTCCTGATTATCCGACATGGGACTAATACAGAAGAAGCGGGGATGTGATGGAACCGGCAGAATCTGTTCAAATAATGTTTGATTAAACAGAACGGTTATGATGACACAATTGACACCATGTAGTTCATGAAGTGTAAGTGGATTGATGCAAAAAATATCATCTTCCCTGAGACTGTACATATGATCATCAAATTGTAATGTACAGCTTCCGGAAACAATCATGGACAATTCAAAATAATCATGCATCTGTTGGCGGATATGATCAAATCGCTGCATCGTACACCGGATCGGCATGTGTACATCGTTATCGGAAATAAGATAGTAGTTCTCTGACATAAAATTCCTCCATTTCATATAAAAAGGTAACTATATTGATTAAAACATATATGCAATACAAAAATCAATAAAAACATAGGATTTTTAATCTATTTTTTAGAGGCGAGACTAAATTTAAGGTAAACGTATAGAAAAAAGAAAAACACATTAAAAAAATGAGTGAAACAGATAAAAAACAAAATCACATAAAAATTAACAAAAATCTATAATAAGCATAAAGACGAGGTGATAAAAATGAGTGAACCAATTTTAACAGTTGCAAATATGAATAAGAAATTTGGAAGTACAGTGGCTTTGAATGATGTATCACTGACTGTATATCCGGGAGAAATAAGAGGACTCATTGGAGAAAACGGATCGGGAAAGTCAACGGTTACTTCTATTGTAGCAGGAATGCAGGAATGTGACAGCGGTGCGATGACATTTCAGGGACAGAGCTGGAAGCCGCTTAGCATGATCGATGCACTTCACAAGGGAATTGGAATGATTGTTCAGGAGAGCGGAACAATACCGGGGATTACGGTAGCTGAGAATATTTTCCTTGCGGAGTCTGAAAAGTATAAGAATAAGTTCGGCCTGATTAATCGTAAGAAAATGAATGCGGATGCGACCAGGGTGATGAAAAATATCGGTGTCAATGATGTAACAGGCGAAATGCTTATGCAGAAGCTTGATTTTCAAACCAGAAAGCTTGTAGAGATTGCTAAAGTTGTGATGAAAGAACCTCAGATTCTGGTAATCGATGAGACGAGTACAGCATTATCACATGACGGAAGAGAAATTTTATATGACATTATGAATCGCTTCCGTAAAGAAAATAAATCAGTGATTTTTATTTCGCATGATCTGGATGAAATTATGGAAGCCTGTGATACGTTGACCGTTCTTCGAGATGGCAAGATTATCCGGACATTTGAAAAAGCAGAATTTGAGGCCGGAGCAATCCGCGCGAGCATGATCGGAAGAGAGCTGCAAGGTGATTATTATCGAAGTGACTTTCAGGCAAGTTCACAGCCGGAAGTGGCATTGGATGTAAGAAATCTGGTATATGCAGACCGGTTAAAAGGGATTTCATTTCAGGTGCATAAAGGAGAAATCGTTGGAATCGGTGGATTGGCACATTGCGGAATGCATTCTCTTGGAAAGGTTTGTTTTGGAGCATTAAAGCCGGAAGAGGGAAGCGTTACGGTGGAAGACGGAACAATCATTGACAGTCCGGCAATTGCAATGAAGAAACGTGTAGGTTATGTATCGAAGGACAGAGATGTTGAGTCGTTATGTCTTAATGCAAGTATTGAAGATAATATTTCAATTGCAGGAATGAGTGAATTTGCGATCAATAATTTTCTGATTCTGAAAAATCGAGAAAAAAAATATGTGAATCATCAGATTGAAGAATTGTCCATCAAATGTGCGGGAAGAGATCAGTCAGTATCACATCTTTCCTGAGGAAATAAGCAGAAGGTTGTATTTGGAAAATGGATTGGATGTGGAAGTGAAATCCTTATTCTGGACTGTCCGACACGAGGCGTGGATATCGGTGTAAAACAGGCAATGTACCAGCTTATGGTGAGATTGAAAAATGAGGGAAAATCAATCCTTATGATCAGTGAGGAATTACCGGAACTGATTGGAATGAGTGATCGGATTCTAATTATGAAAAATGGTGAGGTCTCTGCGGAATTTGAGAGAAGCGAAACTCTTTCTGATGCACAGATTATTGAATATATGATTTAGGAGGCAAAAAAGAATGACGAAAAATAAAAAAATGATGATAAGTGCGTTGCCTTTTGTAGCACTTGTCGTATTGCTTGCAGTATTTTGTGGAATTGTAAGCAGTAAAGGATATCGTCTGGATATGTATATTAAGATTGTATTTAATGAAGGGATTGTATTATCAATTGTTGCAACAGGTGCAATTTTTATTTATACACTGGGTTCATTTGATATCAGCCTGGGAGCCGCAACGCTTTTTGCGGCCACGCTGGGAGTACTTACCTATAATGCAACTGAAAATTTTGCGTTGATGATTATCGTGATTTTATTAGCAGGAATTGTTTGCTCACTGGTCAATTCAGTGCTTGCGTCCATATTTCATATTCCGGTGTTTGTTACAACGGTAGCAATGATGTCCGTGTTATCCGCGATTGCATCGCAGATTATTACGACAAAAGGTGGTGCGGTTGGTGGAATCAGTATTCCAAGCGAGGTTGTAAAACATCTGGATAACTCGGCATTTAAGATTGGAGTTCTGGTAATCTGGGTTGCGATCTGTGTATTTGTTTTTGATTATACAAAGTTTGGAAGAAGAGAAAAATTTGTAGGTGGAAACCCAATCTGTGCGCAGCTTTCCGGTATTAAATATAACACATATGCAATATTGGGCTTCCTTTTGGCGGGAGTAGGAGTAGGAATCGGTGCATTTATGACATTGGTATATACACCATCTGTTACAACAACGACAGCCGGGGATATTGGAATGAATATTATGGTTGCAATTGTATTTGGAGGAATGCCGATTTCAGGTGGTGCCAGATCAAAGATTTACGCGGCAGTTGTTGGAGGATTCTCTTATATTGTATTAAATAATATTTTGGATCTGCTCATTGATTCTACATCGGGATATGGCATTACGCAGATTGTAAGTGCAGTGTTTTTTCTGATTATAGTATATGTTGCAAGCGTTAACTATCGTTCGCAGACTTTACCGCGATAAAACAAGAATTTAACACATTGTGTGTTAAAGATAAATTTTAAAAGAAAACAGGGAGGAAGAAATTTATGAAACGAACAATGAAAAAAATGTTAAGCTTTGGTCTTGTTGCAGCTATGTCTCTGACAATGCTGGCCGGATGTGGAAACAGTAAGGATGCAACAAATGATACAAATGTTTCAAATGGACAGGAGGAAAAAAAGCCGACAGGAGATGTCAAGATTGGTGTTCTGGTTCAGGATGTCAGTGGTGAGGAAGCATTAGGATTCCGTTCTTACTATGAGAATTATATTGCGGATCAGTATGGTGTAACATTTACTTACACAGACGAACTTAAGGATGCTGCAAGTGAGAAATCTGCAATTGAGAAGTTTGCTTCTCAGGGATATCAGGCAGTCATTTCTTTTTCAAGCAATGATCGTGCATTACAGATTGAAACATGTGAGGAAAACAAGATTTATTATGCAGTTGCAGCAGGAACACTTGATCAGGAACAGTTTGAAAAATATAAAACAGATGAATATTTTCTTGGACAGGTGGGTCCGAGTATGGATACAGAGTATGAAGCTGGTGTAGAAATGGGCAAGTTCTTTGCGGATAAAGGCATTAAGACTGCTGCAATCTATGGCGCATTTATTCCGAATCCAATGCACGTATATCGTACAGCCGGCGTACTTGCAGGACTTGGACTTTCTTATGGCGGAGCGACAACTGAAGAGGATGTAGTTGGTTTGATTTTTGCTGATCAGGGTATAGATTTGTCAAAGATTTCAGGAGATATCAAGATCGTATCTTATTTACAGGGATATGGTGATACAACAACAGACGAGATCAATGCAGCCATTCAGGCGGCTCCGGAAGCATTCATCTCTGTCGGAATGGCAACAACATTCTTTACACAGCAGTTGAATGCAGCAGGTATTGAGTTTTCTGATATTGATTCCTTTACCAAGAGTAATGGAGAGGCAATCACAAACGGAAAGCTTGTATATCTTGCTGGAAAATATTCATCATCGGTAGGACCTGCTTTTGCATTAGTGATGAATGCAATCAATGGGAATGTAATTCGTGATGCGCAGGGAAATGCTGTGTCACTCAGCCAAAATTATCAGGTAGCAACAGATAGTGAGACATTTGATAAATTTTACAAGAATGATAATGGTGATAACCCGATTTACAGTAGGGATACATTGGATCAAATTATTGGTGATACAGTTACTTTTGATACTATCAATGAGGTGGTTGCATCTAATTAACTTGTTTTTTATTATTTGGTCGCGGCTTCTTAAAGAAGCCGCACCCTCTCCCAATAGATGAATTTATTACTTTCATCTATTGGGAGAGGGTATGAAAAATTATCCTGTAAAAAGAAAGGAGAAGATAACATGAAAAGTAAAAACAGACTTTGTATAAAAAATTTAGCAGGAGCACTTGCCATACCGGTACTGGTGGCTATTTTGTTACAGGGTATTTGTATGGCAAAAGGAAAAACAATGATCATGAATATGACAAGCTTTGACAATTTTGTTGTCTATATTGCAATTGTTATGATCACAACTATCGCTTTGTCCATCAATCTTAACAGTGGACGTTTTGATTTCTCTTTGGGATCAATGGCATTGCTTTCCTCTGTGATTGGTGCAAAGATTACATATTCGTTTTTAGGTGGAGGTCAGGGCAGTGCACCGATAATGCTGATGCTTACTATTTTATTTGGTATGCTGCTTGGACTGATTTCCGGTGTTTTGTATGTGGTTTTACATTTGCCACCAATTATTACGTCTCTTGGTGTAACACTGATTTATGAAGGAATTCTTTTTACAATTACAGAAGGTCGTTACGTTATGAAAGAGGTACAGAATTCATCCATGACTGCTTTTACAGGAAACTGGCTTTATGCAGCAATTATTATTGTGGCGGTACTGGTAATTATTATTGGACTCTTTGATTATACAAAATTCGGATACGATTATAACGCACTTAAGAATGGTCAGAAGGTTGCAGTTAATACCGGAATTAAAGAAATTCCAAATGCAATTGCCTGTTATGTGATCTGCGGTGGCCTGATGGGAATTGTTGGCTTTTTAAACGCTTCCAGAAATACAACCATCAATGGAGGTCAGCTTAACTTTGGATCTATCAGTATTATGTTTACTGCATTTCTTCCAATGTTTATTGGATCTTATATCAGCAGATTTACCAATGAAAAGATTGGATTTTTACTTGCAGCTTTATGTATGTCAATGTTGAATTCCACATTTGCGGTATTCTCAAATGAAGTAAATGCATCCATGCAGGCAATCATTAATGCTTTATTGCTTGTAGTGTTCCTAATTTATCTGAGTAACGAACATTTATTGATTCGTGTGTTTACCGGAAAACGCAAATAAATTGCGTCAAGTTTTTACAAAAAACCTGACATGTAGCGTCAGTCTTTGCTGAATGCAACCTTAAATAACTGATGCTTAACAAATGGAGGACAGAAATATGATCAATTTGACAAAGGCACCCTTCTTTCTTGTGAAAGAGGATATCGAGTGGGTTGAAAATACAAAAAAAGCAATGACGTTAGAAGAAAAAATCGGTCAGTTATTTGTACCGATCGGATATTCAGGAGATGCAGATTATCTGGAACATGTTATGCTTTCACACCATATCGGTGGAATCATGTATCGGTGCGGTGAGGCTAAGGAGATGCAGAGAACACATCGTTATCTTCAGGAACATAGTAAAATTCCACTTTTGGTCGGAGCTAATCTTGAGGATGGTGGATGTGGAATTGCAACGGATGGAACACAGTACGGAAAACAGATGCAGATAGCTGCAACCGGAGATACCGAGGACGCCTATCGTTTAGGAAAAGTAAGTTGCAGCGAGGGGGCAGCGGTGGGATGTAACTGGGCGTTTGCACCAGTGGTTGATATTGATAGAAACTGGAGAAATCCGATTACTAATGTGCGTACATATGGTGACGATCCGGATCGGGTCTTAGCATGTGGTGTTAATTATATAAAGGCTGCAAAAGAAGAAAATGTACTTGTTGCAATTAAACATTTTCCGGGAGATGGCTGCGATGAGGTGGATCAGCATATTCTTACCAGTGTGAACAGTCTCTCCTGTGAGGAGTGGGATGCAACCTACGGAAAGATTTACAGCGGACTGATTCAGGCGGGAGCGCAGACGGTGATGGTCGGTCATATTGCACAGCCGGCATACCAGAAAGCTTATAATCCGGATTTTCCGGACAAGTTAGTTCCTGCAACACTTTCTCCGGAACTGTTAAAAGGCTTGCTTCGTAAAAAGCTTGGATTTAACGGATTGATTGTTACCGATTCTACCTGCATGGTTGGTTTTAGCTGTGCAATGGAAAGAGAGAAGGCGGTGCCTTATGCAATTGAAGCCGGATGTGATATGTTCCTCTTTAATAAAGATCTGGACGAAGATTATCGGTATATGTTAAACGGATACAGGCAGGGAATTCTGTCGGAGCAGCGTTTGGACGAGGCAATCACAAGAATTCTTGCAACTAAGGCTGCGCTGGGTCTTTATAAGAAAGCAAAGAGTGAGATTGTGCCGACGGAAGAAGCACTTCGTGTGATGCGTTCGGACGAACATGTCACATGGGCGAAAGAAAGTGCCAATGCTGCGGTTACGCTGGTTAAGGATACACAGAAGATCTTGCCGCTGAGTCCGCGGAAAACGAAGAAAGTACTGCTTGAGATTATGGGAGATTTCCCTTCAAATGAGAGAGTGTTGGAGAGTTTTCGAAGCAAACTGGTAAAAGAAGGCTTTGATGTAACGATATATGAACCGGAGAATTTCGAGACTGCAAAATTTGATGTCGGGACGTTTAAGAAAAGTTATGATCTCGTTATCTATATAGGAAATGTTGAGAATGCTTCCAATAAAGTGACCAATCGTCTTTCCTGGTACACATTCTGGGGAAACGGAAACAATGTTCCGTGGTTTGTTGCGGAACGTCCGGTGATGTTCATCAGCCTCGCAAATCCGTATCATCTGATAGATGTGCCGATGATCAAAACCTATATCAACGGATATTCTAATAGTGAGTATGTGATAGAAAGCGTTGTGGAAAAAATCATGGGAAGAAGTGCATTTACTGGTAAGAATCCAGTAGACCCGTTCTGTGGAAAAGAGTACTTGAAGTGGTAAGAGTGAGAGAAAAAAGTTATGGTGAAAAATTTAAAATTGTTGGATAAAGCGTTGCAGCTGTTACCGGAAGTAAAAGAAACGGTGGTTGAACCTCTGGATATAGCAGCTTTTTTAAAGCCTCTTAAAAAGGGAGATTCAGTTGAAATTGATTTTGGTCGACATCTTGTGGGGCACATAAAATTAAAGTTGGGGTATGTTCGTTCACATCCGGATGCTCCGGTATGGCTTCGTTTCTCGTTTGCAGAAAATAAAAAGGAATTCGAGGAACGGGTGGAAGATTATCAGGGCTGGATCTGTTCGGCATGGGTGCAGCAGGAACAGGTGCATATTGATCTTGTCCCGGGAGAATATTTTCTGCCCAGAAGATATTCGTTTCGTTACGTGAAAATCGAAGTGCTTGATGTCAGCTCTAAATTTGACCTGATTATTGAAGAGGCAAAAGCGGTTGCGTTGTCTTCAGCAGATGATAGCCGTTTATCCGCATATCATAGCGAGAATAAGGAATTGGAACAGCTTGATCGCATTGCCTGTAATACGCTGCATGATTGTATGCAGAAGGTATTTGAGGATGGACCAAAACGTGACCAGAGACTCTGGATGGGAGATCTTCGTCTGCAGGCACTTGCCAATTACGAGACTTATCAGATGAATGATATGGTAAAAGGATGTCTGTATCTGTTTGGGGCCTTACCGATGGAAAACGGTCAGGTTGGAGCCTGTGTATTCTTAGATCCGGAGCCGGAAGTGGATGATACGAGTATGTTTGATTATTCACTTCTGTATGTTGTTGCTTTGTGGGATTATTATAAGCAGACAAAAGACAAGGAGGCGCTTCGTGACTTGTGGGAGACTGCAAGAACACAGATTTCGTTGGCGCAGAAACGAGTGGATAACGGCATTGTAAGAGACAGTGATGTGTTAGGATGGTGTTTTCTTGACTGGTCGCTAGAATTAAATAAGCAGGCGGGAGCACAGGGGGTTTTACTGTATGCGATGCAGAGTGCGATTGCAATTGCACAGGAATTAAGAGAAAATCGTGATGCAGAATGCTTAAAAGGAACTTATGAAGTCTATCGAAAGGCAGCAAAAGCATATTTTTACGATGAAAAGAAAGGACTTTTTGTCAGCGGAGAAAATAGACAGATTTCTTATGCAAGTCAGGTCTGGCTGATTCTTGGCGGTGTAGTCGATTCCGAAGAAGGTCTTCGGATTTTACATAATGTTGCAGCAGATAGGGAGGCTCTTGAGATGGTGACTCCGTATATGTATCACTACTATATTGAAGCATTGTTAAAATGCAACGCGGATGAGGAAGCACTTGCTGTTTTGACAGAGTATTGGGGTGGTATGGCGCGGCTTGGTGCAGATACATTCTGGGAGCTGTATAATCCGAAGAATCCGGATGAATCCCCGTACGGCGGAACTATTGTCAATAGTTATTGTCATGCATGGAGCTGTGCACCGGCCTATTTCTTGCGTAAATATTTTGGAGAAAATTAAATAGGAGGAACTATTTATGAAAAAAATTGGGAGCAAAGTGCTTTTAATGATGGTTCTGTTTGTTGTTATATTTGGACTAAATACGATAACTTCTGTAAGATCACAAAATCGTGTAAAACGGTCTGGATTAGAAATCACGGAGCAGTATATTCCAATTCAGACAGAAATATTTACGATTCAAAAAAGTATGGAACGAGGTCAGAAATACCTTAATATTATTAGTTTGTATGATAATGCAGAACTTCGTCAACAGCTTGAAGGTTCATTGGCAGAGGAAGTGTCAACTATTACTGAGAGCGAGAAGAAGATAGATGTGTATCTAAAAGATAATAACAATACAAAGTTAAAAGATGCAATTAAGAAATATGAAGAATTCCTTGATAAAGTGCTCTTGCAATTTTCAACAATACAGGAATATGTAGATACGGGGGATTTTGCGCAGGCAAGTATAGCACTTGGATCCGATTTCCAAAATCTTGTTAGAGATATGGGAGAGAAAACAGAAACGAATCTCACGGAAAATCTGGAAGGTGGAATTTCTGAACAGTCAAAGTTGTATAATCAGGCAGTTGATATGAATATTCAAGTGACGAAAATATTATTTGTTATATTTATAATGGTGTCGGTAGTGGTTCTTTTGATTATGAGGAGAACAGTAAGCAAACCGGCAAGTGCAGCCAGTTGTCAGTTAGATCATATTATTGATGATATTAACAAGAAAAAAGGAGATCTTACAAAACGCATTACAGTCCGTTCACATGATGAAATCGGTCAATTGTCAGAAGGTATTAATAATTTTATTATTCAATTACAGATGGTTATTCGTAAAGTTCACCACCAATCGGAGTCAATGCAGAATTCTCTTGGGGTGATGAATACAGAAGTGAACAGTTCCAGCGAAAATGTAAATTATATTGCTACGACGATGGAAGAAATTACGGCAAGTATGGAAGAAATAGCATCTTCAATTGAAGGGCTTATGAAGAATACACATGAGATATTGGAGTTTGTTAATAATGTAGGTGATCAGACGAAGGAAGGTGTTTCCATTTCTTCCGATATTAAAGCTTTGGCAATTGGCGTAAAAGAAGAAACTGAAAAGAAGAAAAATGAAATTTCAAATCTTATTAATGAAAAACAGAATGCTTTATTTTCTTCGATAGAGGCGAGCAGGCAGATTACAAATATAAATAATTTAACCAATGATATTCTTGATATTGCAAGTCAGACAAATCTTCTGGCTTTAAATGCATCTATTGAAGCTGCGCGTGCCGGAGAAGTAGGGAAAGGTTTTGCTGTTGTGGCTGAAGAAATTCGACAATTGGCTGAAAACAGTAAAAATACTGCAAATGATATTCAGAGTATTAGTGTAGAAGTGATATCGGCAGTAAATCAACTTATGGAGAATGCACAAAATCTTATGTACTTTGTACAAAATCGGATTATGAGTGATTACGTTGGATTTGAAGGTGCTACGGATACGTATTATGAGAAGGCAGAGCATATGGATTCTGTTATGGCTGTTTTTAACGATAATATTTCGGCATTACATAAGGTTATGGCTGAGATGAATAATGGAATCACCAACATATCAACGGTTGTGGAAGAAAATGCACAGGGAATTAGCAGTGCAACAGAAAATGTGTCTGATCTTGCAAATTCTATCACGAACATTCGACAACAAGCAACGGAAAACGTTGACTCTTCAAAACATCTTATGGAAGAAATGAATCGTTTTCAGAAAATTTAGGATCAGATTCAGGGAAAGATGGGAAACATGAGAAAAAAAATTGCGTTTCTTGCAGGTGCAATCAGTTTTGATAATCAGAATCGTGTGATCGACGGTGTATTAAGACGTGCTGCGGAATTCGATACGGATGTATTTATTTTTACATGCTTTGTGAACTATGATGAGTCGGAAGAAAACAAAGTCGGAGCATTTCAAATTATGGAACTTCCGGATCTTACTACCTACGATGGTGTGATCGTTATGAAAAATTCAATACAATATGAACCGGCTTCCAACTCGTTGATGAACCGGATAAAAGAGAGCAGGATTCCAGCGGTAAGTGTTGATGAATATATTGATGGAATGCATAATGTCGGAATATCGGATTACAATAGCCAGAAACGTATTGTAGAACATCTGATAAAGAAACATCATCTGACAAAAATCAATTATGTGTGCGGTATTCTGCAGGGCAAAGAAGGAATGGAACGTTATCGGGCATATAGGGATGCTATGGAAGAGCATGGCATTCCTGTTTGTGATTGTCAGGTTTACTGCGGAAATTATAATCGTGAAAGCGGAAGAAAAGCCATCGAATATTTTATGAAAAACCAGACGCCGCAGGCAATTGTATTTGCAAATGATGCGATGGCGATCGGCGGAATGGAGCGCTTGCAGCAGTATGGTTATGAAATCCCAAAAGATATCGTAGTAACCGGTTTTGACAATGATGAGCTGTCCGCATTTTATATTCCGTCTTTGACGACCGTTGATCGCAGACAGGAAATGCTCGGGGAAAAGGCGGTCGATCTGCTTTTTGATGCACAAAGTCATACATCTGTGAAATTGGAAACCCAGATTCTGTATCGGGAAAGCTGCGGATGTAACTGCCGGACACCAAAGTCGATCCGGGATCTTCGAGTGGAATATCAGAACCAATGCTTAAGCTATGAGGAGGCACTAGATGCGTTAAAAAGTATGGAACTCGATCTGACCGGGCTTGAGAGTGTGGAAGAATTGTGTTCGCGGTTAAAAAAATATGTTATCCGATCAGATATGAAAGAGTTTTATCTTTGCCTGTGTGATGAAAAAAAGTTGTTTGCGTATGATGACATAAAAACTAATATCAGAGAACAAGCGATTTGTGAGCACTATACCCAAAAGGTTCATATACCGCTTGCCTATCATGATAGAAAGTTTGACTCCTATGGAAAATTTCCGTCAAAGGAAATTTTGCCTTATGAAATGAGAAATAAATTACAGAAAACATTCTACATAGTGACACCAATTTATTATCAAAAAATATGTTATGGATATTGTGTCTCGGATGGAAGTGTCTTTGCGTTAAAAAGTGAGCTTGCATATTTATGGACGGTTAATATCAGTATGGCACTCGAAAATATTCGCAAATGGAAATGGATCAATCAGATGAATGAGAAGATCAACCGTATGTGGAAGTATGACATGCTGACACAGGTGTTCAATCGGAGTGGCTTTTTTTATTCCGCAAATGCGGTTGTTGAACGGATTAAAGGACAACATCGGCGGGCATTTATGATTTTTTTGGATATTGACGGTCTAAAGAGTGTCAATGATGGGTTAGGGCATGAGGTCGGCGATGCTTTCATACGCGAGATGGCAGATGTGATAAAGGCATCAGTTCCGAAGGATTGTCTGGTAATGCGTTATGGAGGTGATGAATTTGTGGTGTTTGGGAGTTGTACGAATGCCAAGCGGATGCAGATGATCGTAAGTAAGATAAAAAATACAATGGAAAAAGAAAATCAAAACGAGAAGAGAATCTACCAATTGTCTGCCAGTATCGGATGTTCCGTACATGCATCTGACGAGATTGATGATTTAAATCAGTTGATCGAATCGGCGGACAAGCGCATGTATGAAGAAAAGAAAGAAAAACATATGAGAAGATAATAAAGGCTATTCAGAAAATAAGGACAGTTTTTTAGTCTAATCAGAGGCTAAAAAGCTGTCCTTATTTTTGTTATCTTTTTGGTGTATCAGATAAGAGAAAAAGGGGGCAGACAATGGAAAACAGATATTATCTGGCGATTGATATCGGAGCGTCGAGTGGACGCCATATTCTTGCGCATAAGAAAGACGGGCGAATTGTCTTAGAGGAGATCTATCGATTTCCAAACGGAATGCAGGAACATAACGGACATAAAGTGTGGAATGTGGATCAGCTTTTTGGGGAAATTCAAACCGGAATGAAGAAATGTGCGGATATAGGAAAGATTCCGTATAGTATGGGAATCGATACCTGGGCTGTAGATTTTGTATTGTTGGATGATCAGGGACAAAGAATTGGTGATGCCGTGGCATATCGTGATGCGAGAACGGATGGGATGGACAAGCAGGTATATGAGATTATTTCGGAAAATGATTTGTATGAAATTACGGGTATTCAAAAGCAGAAGTTTAATACGATCTATCAGCTAATGGCGCTTAAGCAGCAGAATCCGGAAAGCCTGGATAGGGCACAAAGTATGCTTATGATTCCGGATTATTTTAACTTTCTTTTGACGGGAAATAAGTTACAGGAATATACGAACGCGACAACAACACAGCTGGTTGATCCGAAAGCCAATGACTGGAACTGGGCATTGATTGATCGGCTGGGATATCCGAGAACCCTCTTTCAGACAATTATGATGGCGGGAAGCATTGTCGGAAACTTGGCGGATTCTATTCAGAAACAGGTAGGTTTTGAATGCAAAGTAGTCTTGCCGGCAACGCATGATACAGCTTCTGCAGTGATGGCAGTTCCATCCAAAGAGGAACAGCCACTTTATATCAGTTCCGGAACATGGTCATTGATGGGAACCGAATTGAAAGAAGCTGCCTGTGATGAGCAAAGCAGAAAGCATAACATGACGAATGAGGGCGGATACGATTATCGCTTCCGCTATCTTAAGAATATTATGGGACTCTGGATGATCCAGTCGGTGCGAAAGGAGATAGCCCCGGAACTTGGTTTTGGAGAGATCAGCGAACTTGCGTCAAAGCAGACGATTCCTTCTTTCGTTGATGCCAACGATCCGAGATTTCTTGCGCCGGAGCATATGACGAGCGAGGTGCAGAAAGCCTGTAAAGAGAGTGGACAGCAGGTGCCACAGGGCATTGCGGAAGTTGCCTGTGTGATCTACAACAGTCTCGCAAAATGCTATGCCGATACAGCAAAGGAGATTGAGAAACTGACCGGAAAAACATACGACTGTATTCAGATCGTTGGTGGCGGTGCCAATGCGGATTATCTGAACAAACTGACCGCATTTTTCACGAAGAAGACAATCTATGCAGGACCGACGGAAGCGACTGCGATCGGTAATCTCTGTGCGCAGATGATCGCAGCGGGAGAATTAGAAAACTTAAAGGAGGCAAGACAATGTGTTTATGCTTCCTTCCCAATTCATAAATACGAAAAGTAAAGGAGAAGAGACATGACAAATTACGAAGCAGCAAGAGAAAAATATGCAGCACTCGGTGTGGATACCGACAAGGCGATCGAGACATTAAAGAAAGTTCCGGTATCGCTTCACTGCTGGCAGCTGGATGATGTGATCGGTTTTGACAATGACGGAGGACTTACTGGAGGCATTCAAACGACCGGTAATTATATGGGCCGTGCTAGAACGCCGGAACAGTTGATGGCAGATATGGAAGAAGCGATGAGACTGATGCCGGGAACCGCAAAATTAAACATACATGCATCTTATGCAATCTTTGCACCGGGGGAATTTGCAGACAGAGATGCGCTTGAACCAAAGCATTTTGCTAAATGGGTAGAATTTGCCAAGAAGCATCATATGGGTATCGATTTTAATCCGACCTTTTTCTCACACGAGAAAGTAAAGGACGGTCAGACACTTTCGAGTCCGGACGAGGAGACAAGACGTTTCTGGATCAATCACGGAAAGGCATGCATCCGCATCTCGGAATATTTTGCAAAAGAGACCGGAATGCCTTGCGTTATGAACATCTGGACCGGTGATGGATTTAAAGATGTTCCGGCAGACCGTATGGGACCTCGTATGCGATACAAGGATTCCATCGAGCAGATCTTATCGGAGCCATACGATCATAACCTCGTAAAGCCTTGTGTGGAGTCAAAAGTTTTCGGTATAGGTGTGGAGTCTTACACAGTCGGATCGGCTGAGTTTACACTTAGTTTTGCTGCTTTACATGACGGCTGTATGCCACTTATGGACAACGGACATTATCATCCACTGGAGTATGTATCTGACAAGATTCCGGCAATGCTCTGCTTTTATCCGGAATTTGCATTGCATATCACAAGAGGTGTGCGCTGGGATTCCGATCATGTGCTGATTCTTGATGATGAGACGAAGGAGATGGCAAAAGAAATTGTAAGAGATAATGCGCTTGACCGTGTCTATATGGCTTTGGACTATTTTGATGCAAGTATCAACCGTGTTTCGGCACTTGCAACAGGATTTCGAAGCTGGCAGAAAGCCCTTCTTATAGCTTTATGTACACCGAATGCAATGCTCAAAGCGCTTCAGGATACGAATCAGATGAGCAAACTTATGGTTATGAATGAGGCGGTGAAGATGTTGCCGATCGGTGAGATATGGGATGAGTACTTAAGACGTGAGGGCGTCGTTGATGATCTTCATTTCTATGATGAAATCGAAAAGTATGAGAACGAAGTATTGGAAAAGAGAAATTAAAAAAGAATAGAAAAGAGGAATTATAATTATGAATTTTTTAGATGCAGAATTTGTACAGGAATTTATCCGCATGGCGAATGACGGATGGGAGCAGGGATGGCATGAGAGAAATGGTGGAAACCTTTCTTATCGTGTAAAACCGGAAGAAGTAGAATTGATAAAAGAGAATTTTAAGGCGAAGGAATGGCAGCCAATTGGCACAAGTGTACCGAATCTTGCCGGCGAGTTTTTTCTGGTTACGGGAAGCGGTAAGTATTTCCGCAATGTGATCATTAAGCCGGAAGATTCCATCTGCATGATTGAACTGGACGAAAAAGGTGAAAATTACCGTATTGTCTGGGGGCTGGTCAATGGAGGCAGACCGACTTCCGAGCTTCCGAGTCATTTGATGAATCTCGAAGTAAAAAAACTTCAAAATCCAAATTACCGCGTGGTCTATCATGCACATACCACCAATATTATCGCACTCACATTTGTACTTCCACTCGAAGATAAAGTGTTTACGAGAGAACTGTGGGAGATGGCAACGGAGTGTCCGGTTGTTTTTCCGGACGGTGTCGGTGTTGTTCCGTGGATGGTTCCGGGAGGAAGAGAGATCGCGGTTGCAACAAGTGAACTGATGAAAAAGTATGATCTGGCCATTTGGGCACATCACGGAATGTTCGCAGCAGGCGAAGATTTTGATCTGACATTCGGTCTGATGCACACCGCTGAGAAATCGGCAGAAATTCTTGTGAAGATGTTATCCATGAGACCGGATAAGCTTCAGACGATCACTCCGGACAATTTCCGGGATCTGGCAAAAGATTTTAACGTTACATTGCCGGAAGAATTTCTTTACGAAAAATAAACAAGAAAAAATTGGCAGTGAAGCTGTTGCATCGTAGCCTCACTGCCAATTTTTATTGTGATTAAACGTTATTGTCTGTAAAAATCAATAATCCGGTCAAGCCTTGCGGTCATGTTGGAAAGGAGCGCATCTAAAATTGTGATAGCTGTCATTGCCTCAACAACGACTACTGCACGCGGAACGATAATCGGATCGTGTCGTCCTTTGATACTGATCTCAATTTCTTTTCCGTCTTTGTTGACGGTCTGCTGTGTTGCTGCAATGGACGGTGTCGGTTTGACAGCTGCGCGGAAAAATAACAGCGAGCCATCGCTCATGCCACCGAGCGTGCCACCGGAATAATTGGTTCTCTTGGAGATGTGTCCATTCTCCATGCAAAATGCATCGTTGTTGGTTAGTCCGGTAGCGGTAGCTGCACCAAATCCGGCTCCGATTTCAAAGCCCTTTACGGCACCGATCGAGAGGATTGCTTTTGCCAGATTCGCATCGAGTTTTTCAAAAACGGGATCACCGAGTCCGACGGGAAGCCCAAAAATCTGACATTCGATGATGCCACCGCTGGAGTTTTGTTCCTGTAAACATTTTTCGAGATATGCGCTGGCTTTTGCTGCGGCTGTTGCATCCGGCATATACAGCTTGTTTTTTGAAATTTCTGCGGGATCAAACCGGGCAGGATCAATGGACACCGGACCGATTGCCTGACTGTAGGCAAGTATGGAGATGTCCATCTGCTCTAAAATTTTGATCGCAATTGCACCGCCGGCAACGCGTCCGATCGTTTCGCGCCCCGAGGAGCGTCCGCCGCCGCGGTAATCACGAAATCCGTATTTTTCGTCAAAACAGAAATCAGCATGTCCCGGTCGGTAGTAGGAGGCAATTTCACTGTAATCGGCAGAGTGCTGGTCCTTGTTCCAGACCATCATGGAAATCGGGGTACCGGTTGTTTTTCCCTCAAAGACACCGGATAAGATTTCTACCGTGTCACTTTCCCTGCGCTGTGTGGTAAATTTGGACTGGCCGGGTTTACGCCGGTCTAAAAATTTCTGGATATCTTCTTCACAGAGGCTGAGTCCGGCAGGACAGCCATCCACAACAACACCGATGCCTTTGCCGTGGGATTCCCCCCATGTGGTGATACGAAATAAATTGCCAAATGATGAGCCTGCCATAAATGCCTCCTTAAAAACGTTAATATTCTAAGAGATATTATAAAAAACATCGCATTGAATAGTCAAGAGAGATATGGTAATATTTAAAGGAAATAGACATAAAAAAGAGAGGGGGAACATATGGAATTTAACGCAGTATATCATCAGGCGAGTGACAATTACTGTTATCCGCTGAATGAGGATGAGCTGATTATCAATATAAAAACGGGCTACGATGTAAAATCGGTATCCATTATACTCGGAGATCCGTTTGCCGCGGGAATATTAGGCGGTGGGGAGCACTGGGATGGAAAAAAGGAGCCGATCATATATAAAAAGCGGTTAAAAAATCAGATCTGGTGGACCACAACCGTGCGTCCGGAGTACAAGCGTCTGAAGTATTATTTTGAACTTCAGACAGAGGAGGAAAGCTGGTTTTATTTTGAAGACGGGTTTGTCAGCAGCGAACAGATGCATCTGGAGGGCAGAAGCCGTCAGTGCTTTGTTTTCCCGTGGATGAATCCCTGTGATGTACCGCGTACCCCGGCATGGGTCAATGATACCGTATGGTATCAGATTTTCCCGGATCGTTTCTGCAACGGAGATCCTTCCAATGATCCTGAGAATGTGGTTTTGTGGAGAGAGCATGGAAGCGTGACCAATGAGGAATGTTTCGGAGGAGATCTGGCGGGGATTACAGACAAGCTGGATTATCTGCAGAATCTGGGAATCAACGGTCTGTATCTGACACCGATCAACGAAGCTCCGTCAAATCACAAATACGATACCACGGATTATACGAAGATTGATCCGCGTTTTGGCGATGAGGAAACCTTTAAACACCTTGTGAAGGAAGCGCATAAGCGGGGCATCCGCGTAATGCTTGACGGTGTGTTCAATCATTCCGGATATTATTTCGCACCGTGGCAGGATGTGCTTGCAAAGGGACCGGAGTCGGAATATTATGACTGGTTTATGATCAATGAATGGCCGTTTGATAAAAACGGGCAGGCGGCAAAGAAGAAACAGTATTATACATTTGCCTTTTTTGATTCCATGCCAAAGATCAATACAAACAATCCGAAAGTACGCAAATATTTTGTAGATATTTGTGCCAACTGGGTGGAAAATTACGGAATCGATGGAATCCGTCTGGATGTGGCAAATGAAGTTTCCCACAGGTTCTGCAAAGAACTGCATGCGCGGGTCAAGGAGATCAACCCGGATATCTATATTCTCGGAGAAATCTGGCACAACGCGCTTCCGTGGCTGCGCGGAGATGAGTTTGATGCGGTAATGAATTATCCGCTTGGACAAAGTATCAAGGATTTCTGGATTGATAAGAGCCTGACGAATGAAGACTTTGAGTATACAATCAACCGCTGCTATACAAGCTATATGCAGCAGACCAATGATGTGCTGTTTAATCTGCTCGATTCGCATGATACCAAGCGGCTTCGCTCGGATGTGAAGAATCTGGATGAATATTTTGCACAGATTGCTGTGCTTTTTGCAATGCCGGGAAGTCCGTGCATTTACTACGGAACAGAAATTGCCATGGAAGGAAGCTATGATCCGGACTGCCGCAGATGTATGCCGTGGTCGGATATTGAGGCCGGAAAGTATGCAGAGCGCAGCAGGATCATATCTACACTGATTCATCTGCGCCGGCAGGAACCGCTCTTAAAAAGCCGTAATTTTCATTTTCCGAATGATTATGCAGCGTACAGGCGTGTGATCCAGTTTCAGAAAGTGGATTTTCCGGATTGTTATGTGGAAGTGCTGATTAACTGCTGTGAGGAAGATGTCGAGGTAGTGCCGCAGGGAGAAATTCTGCTTGAACGACATTACATAGATTCCACCCTTTTGTCCAACGGTATTTTGATCCGCAGAATTCGAAAGTAAATAAAAAGAAAGAGGAATAACAGAAAATGGCTACATATGAGTTGTTAAAACAGGAAGGCAGTGCGAAACGTGCGGTGTTTCATACGGTGCACGGAGATATCCAGACGCCGGTGTTTATGAATGTGGGAACGGTGGCCGCAATCAAGGGTGCTGTTTCAACAATGGATCTCAAAGAGATCAAATGTCAGGTGGAACTGTCCAATACCTATCATCTGCATGTGCGTCCAGGAGACAAGCTGATCAAAGAAATGGGCGGACTGCATAAGTTTATGGTCTGGGATCGTCCGATTCTGACAGATTCCGGCGGATTTCAGGTGTTTTCCCTGGCAGGACTCCGGAAAATTAAGGAGGAGGGCGTATATTTCCATTCCCACGTAGATGGCGCAAAGATCTTTATGGGACCGGAAGAGAGCATGCAGATCCAGTCAAACCTCGGATCGACGATTGCCATGGCATTTGACGAGTGTCCATCGAGTGTGGCAGAGCGCAGATATGTCGAAGATTCTGTTGCGCGTACGACCCGCTGGCTGGAGCGGTGCAAAAAAGAAATGCAGCGTCTGAATAGTCTGGAAGATACGATTAATAAAGAGCAGCTGTTGTTTGGAATTAACCAGGGAGCAATTTTTTCGGATATCCGGACGGACCATGCAAAGAGAATTTCGGAACTGGATCTGGATGGGTATGCAATTGGCGGACTTGCAGTGGGAGAAACCCATGAACAGATGTATCAGATCATAGAGGAGACCGTTCCGTATCTTCCGAAAAACAAGCCGACGTATCTGATGGGTGTGGGAACACCTGCCAATATTCTCGAGGGGGTAGAGCGCGGAATCGATTTCTTTGACTGTGTATATCCGAGCAGAAACGGACGCCACGGACATGTATATACCAACGAAGGAAAGTTGAATCTGTTTAACCAGAAATACGAAAAAGACATGCGTCCGATTGAGGAGGGCTGCCAGTGTCCGGCATGCCGGCACTACAGCAGAGCCTATATCCGGCATCTGTTAAAAGCAAAGGAAATGCTTGGCATGCGCCTGTGCGTTCTTCATAACCTGTATTTTTACAATACCATGATGGAAGAGATCCGGGATGCTCTCGATGCCGGAAATTTTGCTTCCTACAAAGAAGAAAAACTGTACCGGATGGGACAGTCAAGTATAAAAAATGTCTAAAAAAGCCAAAAAGGCTTGCCCAAAGAACGGAAGTTGTGTAGAATGGGTTTTAGTATTTGAATATAGGAGGAAACATTGATGAGCGCAATTTTAGCAAATAGCAGCGCTTCCGCTTCCGGCGGAATGGGCATGTTTGGTATGATTATCTGGCTGGTAGTAATCTTCGGATTTATGTATTTTCTGATGATTCGTCCACAGAAGAAGGAGCAGAAGAAAAAAGATCTGATGCTTTCCGAAGTAGCTGTGGGAGACACCGTTCTTACTACATCCGGTTTCTATGGAACAATTATTGATATTGTAGATGATACCGTTATCGTAGAGTTCGGAAACAACAAAAACTGTCGTATTCCAATGCAGAAAGCTGCAATTGCAGACGTAGAAAAAGCAGAATCTGCATCATAAAGAACATGAGAGAGGGTGTCGCATTTGCGGCACCTTTTTGCATTTCTTTCTCAATTCAGAATAATAAAAAAGATCTATTATAATCTCAGATTATATTATTTATGAAAAAGTAAAATGGATTTTTAGTTGAAAAGAAGGCCCTGTTGCTATATATTAATAAGTAATAGACTTTGAAACAGCAGAGTAGAAAAGAGGAAAAGCAATGGAATGTCAAATTGGTGTGATCTCGGGAGACGGTATTGGACCGGAGATCGTTACAGAGGCAAAAAAAGTATTAGACCAGATTGGAAAAAAATATGGTCATTTATTTCACTATACGGATATTCTGATGGGGGGATGCTCGATTGATGCAACCGGAGTTCCTTTGACCGATGATGCGATTGCGGCAGCAAAAGCAAGTGATGCGGTACTGATGGGATCTATCGGAGGAAATACTTCCACATCCCCGTGGTATCAATTAGCACCGGAGCTTCGTCCGGAGGCAGGACTTTTAAAGCTGCGTAAATCGCTCAATCTGTTTGCAAACCTTCGCCCGGCATATTTATATGAAGAATTAAAGGCTGCATGTCCACTGCGTGATGATATCATCGGAACAGGATTTGATATGATGATTATGCGTGAGCTGACAGGCGGTTTGTATTTCGGAGCGCGAAAGACAGAGGAAGTAGATGGCGTGACGACAGCAACCGATACACTTACCTACAATGAAAATGAGATCCGCAGAATTGCAAAGCGAGGTTTTGACATTGCAATGAAGCGCCGCAAAAAGGTAACTTCCGTGGATAAGGCAAATGTTCTGGATTCTTCCCGGCTCTGGAGAAAAATCGTAGAAGAAGTTGCAAAAGATTATCCGGAAGTAACGTATGAGCATATGCTTGTCGATAACTGTGCAATGCAGCTTGTGAAAGATCCAAAACAGTTTGACGTGATTCTGACGGAGAATATGTTTGGAGATATTTTATCCGATGAGGCTTCCATGGTGACCGGTTCTATCGGTATGTTATCATCCGCAAGTTTGAATGATACCAAATTCGGTTTATATGAGCCGAGTGGCGGGTCTGCACCGGATATTGCCGGAAAAGGCATTGCCAACCCGATTGCAACCATTTTAAGTGCAGCCATGATGCTTCGCTATACGTTTGATCTGGATAAAGAGGCTGATGCGATTGAGAATGCCGTGAAACAGGTATTAAAAGAAGGATATCGTACCATTGATATCATGCCGCAGGCAGGAGAGAGCACAGAAGGGATCGAACAGGTTGGTACAGCAAAGATGGGAGACCTGATCGCAGAGAGAGTTTAAGGAGAACATAATATGATAAGTGATAACGCAAGGAGCGGTATGCAGCAGGCTCCGGCGCGCAGTCTTTTCAATGCGCTCGGATTTACCGCAGAAGAATTAAAAAAACCAATGGTCGGAATTGTAAGTTCCTACAATGAAATTGTTCCGGGCCATATGAATATTGATAAAATTGTAAACGCCGTAAAACTCGGCGTTGCGGAAGCAGGTGGTGTACCGGTTGTATTTCCAGCAATCGCAGTATGTGATGGTATTGCCATGGGACATGTCGGCATGAAATATTCTCTGGTTACCAGAGACCTGATTGCAGATTCCACGGAGTGTATGGCTATCGCCCATCAGTTTGATGCACTGGTTATGGTGCCAAACTGTGATAAGAATGTACCGGGGCTTCTGATGGCAGCTGCCCGTCTGAATCTTCCGACCGTATTTGTATCCGGCGGACCGATGCTTGCCGGACATGTGCAGGGAAAGAAGAGAAGTCTTTCTTCCATGTTTGAGGCAGTCGGATCTTACGCAGCAGGAACCATGACAGAGGATGATGTGCTTGAATATGAGAATAAAGTCTGCCCGACCTGCGGGTCCTGCTCCGGCATGTATACAGCAAACTCTATGAACTGTCTGACCGAAGCTCTTGGTATGGGACTTCGCGGAAACGGAACGATTCCGGCTGTTTACTCGGAACGTATCAAACTTGCAAAACATGCAGGTATGGCAGTTATGGATATGTTTCGCAAGAATATCTGCGCGCGTGATATTATTACAAAAGAGTCCATCTTAAATGCACTGACAGTAGATATGGCACTGGGATGTTCCACAAACTCCATGCTTCATCTTCCGGCTATCGCACATGAGGCTGGTGTGGATATTGACCTTGATATCGCAAACGCATTAAGTGAGAAGACACCGAACCTTTGCCACCTTGCACCGGCAGGTCCGACATATATGGAGGACTTAAACGAGGCAGGCGGTGTGTCAGCAGTTATGTCTGAGTTGAACAAAATCGGTCTGTTAGATACAAGCTGCATGACAGTTACAGGAAAGACAATCGCTGAAAATATTCAGGGCGTTGTAAATAAAAATCCGGAAGTTATCCGTCCGGTTGAAAATCCGTATAGCAAGACAGGCGGAATCGCCGTACTGAAAGGTAACCTTGCACCGGATTCCGCAGTTGTAAAACGTTCCGCAGTTGTACCGGAAATGATGGTTCATGAAGGACCTGCAAGAGTATTTGACTGCGAGGAAGATGCTATTGCAGCTATCAAAGGCGGCAAGATCGTAGCGGGTGACGTTGTTGTAATCCGTTACGAGGGACCGAAAGGCGGTCCGGGTATGCGTGAGATGCTGAACCCGACATCTGCCATCGCAGGTATGGGACTTGGTTCTTCCGTAGCTCTGATCACAGACGGACGTTTCTCCGGAGCTTCCAGAGGAGCTTCCATCGGACACGTATCACCGGAAGCAGCAGTTGGCGGTCCGATCGCGTTCGTAGAGGAAGGTGATATCATCAAGATCAACATTCCGGAGAATACTCTGAACGTAGATATCTCTGAGGAAGAGATGGCAGCAAGAAAAGCAAAATGGCAGCCGCGTGAGCCGAAGATTACAACAGGATATCTGGCTCGTTACGCTTCCATGGTTACATCTGGAAACACAGGTGCTATTCTGAAAACAGGTAAATAAGATCAGAAGGTAAGATTAGATAGAAAAGAGGAACAAAAGCATATGCAGTTGACAGGATCACAGATTGTTATTGAATGTTTGAAAGAGCAGGGTGTGGATACTGTATTCGGCTATCCGGGCGGCGCAATTTTGAACGTTTACGATGAACTGTATAAACATAGCGATGAAATTTACCATGTGCTTACGTCCCATGAACAGGGAGCTTCCCATGCAGCGGATGGATATGCCCGCTCCACCGGAAAAGTCGGTGTGTGTCTGGCTACTTCCGGACCAGGTGCAACCAATCTGGTAACCGGTATCGCAACTGCTTACATGGATTCTGTTCCAATGGTGGCTATTACCTGTAACGTAGGTGTGCCGCTGCTTGGAAAAGACAGCTTTCAGGAAATTGATATCGCAGGTATCACGACACCGATCACAAAGCATAATTTTATTGTAAAAGACATTAATAAACTGGCTGACGTGATCCGCCGTGCTTTCCGGATCGCCCAGACCGGGCGCCCGGGGCCTGTGCTGGTAGATATTCCAAAAGATGTTACTGCAGCTACAACAGAATTTGAATTTCAGCAGATACCGCCGGTTGCGCGTAAGGTTGACAAAATGACAGAAGCAGATCTGGAGCAGGCAGCAGCTATGATCCGTGAAGCGAAAAAACCGTACATTTTTGTGGGTGGCGGCGCAGTCATCTCCGGAGCCAGCGAAGAACTTGCAAAATTTGCAAATCTGGTAGATGCGCCGGTATGTGATTCCCTGATGGGAAAAGGTGCATTTGACGGAACAAATGACCGATACAGCGGAATGCTTGGTATGCATGGTACCAAAGCATCCAATTACGGTGTAAGTGAATGTGACTTGCTGATCGCAGTTGGTGTTCGTTTTAGCGACCGTGTCATCGGTGATGCAAAACGCTTCGCAAGCAACGCAAAGATTCTGCAGTTTGATGTAGATCCGGCTGAGATTAACAAAAATATCCAGACGGATGCCAGCGTGATTGGGGATATCAAGGAAATTCTGAAACGTTTGAACCATCTGTTAGTGCAGCAGGAGCACACAGAGTGGATGCAGCAGATTGGTGAATTCAAGGAAAAATATCCGTTAACCTATAAAAAAGAAGGATTGTCCGGACCATTTGTTATGGAGGAGATTTACCGCCAGACAAAGGGCGATGCCATCATCGTTACAGAGGTCGGACAGCACCAGATGTGGGCGGCACAGTATTATAAATTCTCTAATCCACGTACATTACTGACTTCCGGTGGTCTTGGTACCATGGGATATGGTCTTGGCGCAGCAATCGGCGCACAGGTAGCAAATCCGGAGAAACAGGTCATCAACATTGCAGGTGACGGCTGTTTCCGTATGAATATGAACGAGATTGCCACAGCAGTCCGCCAGCGGCTTCCACTGATCCAGATTGTCATCAACAATCAGGTACTTGGTATGGTACATCAGTGGCAGGGCTTATTTTATGAGAAACGTTATTCCAACACGATCTTAAACGATGGTGTGGATTTCGTAAAACTTGCTGAGGCTATGGGAGCCACAGGCATGCGTGCTAAGACACAGGAAGAATTTGCCGAAGAACTGGCAAAAGCACTGGAAATGAAGACACCGGTACTCATCGATTGTATCATTGACAGTGATGATAATGTTTGGCCGATGGTAGCACCTGGCGCACCGATCAGCGAAGCATTTGATGAATCTGATCTGAAGAACAGATAAATGACGCATCCGGGTGGCACTGTACAGGGAGAGAAATCTCTTTGCCGCCTGGAAGGTGTTCATAATAAAAAAATCCTGTAATGGCAGGAAAATCCAGGAGGTTTTAAAATGAGCAGAGTTTACAATTTCTCAGCTGGACCGGCAGTATTACCGGTAGAAGTGCTGAAAGAGGCACAGGAGGAGATGCTTGATTACCGTGGATGCGGTATGTCCGTTATGGAGATGAGCCATCGTTCTTCCATGTTTCAGGAGATCATTGATGAGGCTGAAGCAGATTTAAGGGATTTATTACATATCCCGGACAATTACAAAGTATTATTTTTACAGGGTGGTGGAGCATTACAGTTCTCCGCTGTTCCGATGAACCTGATGAAAAATGGTGTGGCTGATTACATCGTAACAGGTCAGTGGGCAAAAAAAGCATACGAGGAAGGAAAGAAATACGGAAAAGCAGTAAAGATCGCTTCTTCTGAAGATGAGACATTTACTTATATTCCGGATTGCTCCGATCTTCCAATCGATGATGATGCAGACTATGTATACATTTGCCAGAACAACACTATTTACGGAACTGTATATCATGAACTGCCGAACACCAAAGGAAAAACTCTGGTAGCAGACGTATCTTCCTGCTTCCTGTCAGAGCCGATGGACGTAGAGAAATACGGCGTGATCTGGGGCGGCGTTCAGAAAAATATCGGACCTGCCGGCGTACAGATCGTGATCATCCGTGAGGATCTGATCCGCGATGATCTGCCGGATTATGTACCGACTCTGATGAAATACAAAACACAGGCTGACAAAGGTTCCATGTACAATACACCGCCATGTTACGGCATCTACATCTGCGGTAAAGTATTCAAATGGATCAAGAGTCTTGGCGGTCTGGAAGCGATGAAGAAACGCAATGAGGAGAAAGCAGCAATTCTGTATGATTTCCTTGACAACAGCAAACTGTTCAAAGGTACTGTCCGCAAAGAAGACCGTTCCCTGATGAACGTTCCGTTTGTAACAGGTGATAAAGATCTGGATGCAAAATTTGTTGCAGAAGCAAAAGCAGCAGGTCTGGAGAACTTAAAAGGACACAGAACCGTTGGCGGTATGCGTGCTTCCATCTACAATGCAATGCCAAAAGAGGGCGTGATCGCATTGGTTGAGTTTATGAAGAAATTCGAGGCTGAGAATACAAAGTAAATTTGTGATTCATATTTGAGTTTGAATGTGGGATAGGAAAACTGACGGATTCAGGTAACTATCTTGCCATGTGAAAATTGTGTTGCTAAAAGGCGAAAAGCTGACTGAGAAGGTGAGATGTCCCAGTCAGGAAAATTGAGTTGAAAAAGTTGAAGAAAAGAGGAAACAAAAATGGTTCAGTTTCATTGCTTAAATCCGATCGCAGCGTGCGGTCTGGAATTATTCCCGGATACCTATGAGAAAACAGATGATTTCAATGCGGCAGAGGTTGCATTAGTGCGTAGTGCAGCAATGCATGATATGGATCTTCCGGAATCACTGCTGGCAGTAGCCCGCGCAGGTGCAGGCGTCAACAATATTCCACTGGAAAAATGCGCAGATCAGGGAATCGTTGTATTCAATACACCAGGTGCAAACGCAAACGGTGTCAAAGAGCTGGTGATCGCAGGCATGCTTCTTGCAAGCCGTGATATCACAGGCGGTATCGACTGGGTAAAAGAGAACAAAGAGGATGCAGGAATTGCAAAAGCAGCTGAGAAAGCCAAAAAAGCATTTGCAGGAACTGAAATCAAAGGGAAAAAACTTGGTGTCATCGGACTTGGAGCCATCGGTGTGCAGGTTGCCAATGCGGCGGTAGCACTGGGCATGGATGTGCTTGGTTATGATCCGTATCTGTCTGTCAATGCAGCATGGAATGTTTCTACAAAAGTAAAACATGTGCTGGCAGTAGAAGATATTTACAAAGAGTGTGATTTCATCACAATTCATGTACCGCTTCTGGATTCCACAAAAGGAATGATCAGTAAAGAAGCTATCGCAATGATGAAAGAGAACGTCATCGTTCTGAATTTTGCCCGCGATACGTTGGTAGATGAAGCAGCTATGGTTGAAGCATTAAAAGCAGGAAAAGTACGCAAATATGTTGTTGATTTTCCGAATCCGACCACAGCAGGCGTGGAGAACTGCATTGTGATCCCGCATCTTGGCGCATCTACCGCAGAATCAGAAGATAACTGCGCAGTAATGGCTGTACAGGAAGTGATTGATTATATCGAGAACGGAAATATTACACATTCTGTAAATTATCCGGATTGTAACATGGGGGTGTGCACAGGTGTTGCAAGAATTGCGATCCTGCACAAAAACATCAAGAACATGATCGGTCAGTACTCATCTGTATTAGGTGAAGCAGGTGTCAATATTGCTGACATGACAAACAAGAGCCGCAATGACTATGCTTATTCACTTCTGGATCTGGATGCTCCGGCAACTGCAGAAGTTGTTGAAAAACTGGCTGCAATTGACGGTGTATTAAAAGTAAGAGTGATCAAATAACGATCATTGAGTCGGCGTGGGAACAGAGAGTACAGCTTTGTTTCCACGCTTTTTTTGCAAAAGGAGAAAATAAAATGGCAGAGATCAGACCATTTGCATGTGTGCGCCCATGCAGAGAGAAAGCAGCGAAAATTGCTGCATTACCATATGATGTATACAATCGAAAAGAAGCAAAAGAGGAAGTACTGCGGGAACCGGAATCTTTTCTGAAAATTGACCGTGCCGAGACACAGTTTGACGATTCCGTAGACACTTATGCGCCGGAGGTTTATCAGAAAGCCCATGATACCCTGTGGGATATGATGGAAAAGGGGGATTTTATACGGGACAAAGAGGCTTGTTATTATATTTACGAGCTGACCATGGATGGACGGACACAGACCGGTATCACCGCATGCGCGTCTATCGATGATTATGAGAATAATGTGATCAAAAAGCATGAAAATACCCGTGCGGAAAAGGAACAAGACCGTATTCGCCACGTAGATATCTGTGATGCACAGACAGGACCAATCTTTCTGGCGTACCGCGACAATGCAGAAATTACAGCTATCGTAAATAAGGTAAAGGAGCAGGAAGCGGAATATGATTTTACTTCTCCGGACGGCATTCGCCACAGAGTGTGGGTGATCAGTGAAGCGGAGGATATCGCAGCAATTCGTAGCGCATTTGCAGGCATTGATCAGATTTATATCGCTGATGGGCATCATCGTGCAGCTTCTGCCGTAAAAGTAGGGGAAAAACGCAGAAGTGAGCATCCGGGTTATACCGGGGAAGAAGAGTTCAATTTCTTCCTGTCAGTACTGTTTCCGGAGAGCGAATTAAAAATTCTGGATTACAACCGTGTGGTAAAAGACTTAAATGGCATGACAGAGGATGCATTTTTACAGAAAATGCAGGAACTTTTTGAGGTAAGCGAATTAACTGTTGATGACAAACATCCGCAGGAGAAAGGCACGTTTTCCATGTATCTGAAGGAACAATGGTATACCTGTAAAGTCCGACCGGAGGATCGAAATGATGATCCGGTGAAGGGATTGGATGTTTCCTTATTGCAGAATCTGATGCTGACACCGATACTTGATATTGCTGATCCGAAAACCGATCCGCGCATTGATTTCGTCGGTGGTATCCGTGGAACAGAAGAACTGGAGAAGCGCTGTCACGAAGATGCAAAAGTTGCTTTTGCCATGTATCCGACATCCATCGGAGAGTTGTTTGCGGTAGCAGATGCAGGACTTTTGATGCCACCAAAATCCACATGGTTTGAACCAAAATTAAGAAGTGGGCTGTTTATTCATCTCCTGAGTGAGTAAACTGATATCAAATATGGGTAATAAAAAGGAGATGGAGTGTATTTTTGAAAGAAACTTAAATTCAGAGTCATGCGTAGTAACGTTCTGACTCTGAATTTGGGTTATGAAACAGAAAATGTATTAAGAAGAAATGGAGCAAATATATGCTTAGATTTATATTATCGCAGAATCTGGCGGATGAAGTGACGGATGTGGTATCCGATAATGTAAACTTCTGGTCATGGAATACAATCGTGAAATATTTTGAAGATTCCTTTCCGACCGTGCTGGATTTTCTGGTAAAATTGGTCATTGCAATCATTGTTTTACTGGTTGGACGAAAAGTGATTAAATTGGTACGGAAATTTATCCGTAAATTTTTAAATAAAACCAACTGGGATGAAGGTGTCAAACAGTTTTTGGATAATATCTGCAATGTGGGTCTGCATTTTGTACTGATCATGCTGGTACTTGGAAAGTTTGGTATCACCGCAAGTTCTGTCATTGCAGTCATTGGTTCCGTCGGTCTGTCCGTTGGTCTGGCGTTGCAGGGAACGCTGTCCAATTTTGCAGGTGGAGTGTTGATCCTGATTTTAAAACCATTTAAGGTGGGAGATTATATCCGGGAAGATACCCACGGAAACGAAGGCACGGTTTCTGAAATTCAACTTTGCTATACAAAACTTCTGACAGTAGATAATAAGACGGTTGTCCTGCCAAATGGTAGTTTATCCAATTCCAGTTTGACGAATCTGACCCAGCAGGATAAACGAAGAATAGATATAACCGTTGGTATTTCCTACGACGCAGATATCCGTCTGGCAAAACAGGTGATTTCCGATGTGCTGGAGAAAGAGAAAAACTGCATGACCAGCAAAGAACCATATCATGTATTTGTGGACAGCCTTGGAGACAGTGCTGTGGTTATTGGTATCCGTGTCTGGGTAAAGACCGAAGATTACTGGGAGACCAGATGGCGGATTACGGAAAATGTGAAATATGCTCTGGATGAGCATCAGATTGAGATTCCGTTTCCGCAGGTTTCGGTGTCAATGAAATCATAAAAGAAGAGTTTTCAATAGTCAGGCAGATATTCAAAATCCGCTCACGCTACTTGCTCATAACCTTGAACACAAAATTGTAAAATGGAAGTAAATTTTTGTAGAAAATGCGTGCAGAATGTGGTATTGTTATTGGCAGTGTGTTTATTAAGAGCGTATATCTGAAAGGAAAAGTGAGAGATGAATAAACAAAAGAAAAAACTGCCATTGGCAATGCAGATCTTTATCGCATTGATTCTGGCAATTGGAGTAGGTCTGCTGATGCAGAGTCAGGCAGCCTTTGCAGAAAATTATATCAAACCATTTGGCACGATTTTCCTGAATCTGTTGAAATTTATTGTTGTTCCGATTGTATTATTTTCCATTATGTGTGGAATCATTTCCATGAGGGATATCAAAAAAGTAGGTGCAATCGGTCTGAAAACGGTAGTGTATTACATTTGTACCACCGCGTTTGCAATCACGATTGGTCTGTTGGGCGGAAATATTTTTCAACGTTTTTTCCCGGTGATCGCAACCACAGACCTGGCTTATGAGATGCCGGAAAAAACATCGGCCATGGATACGGTTGTAAATATATTTCCATCGAACTTTATAAGTCCGATGGTGGAATCTAACATGTTGCAGGTCATTGTCATTGCTCTGTTACTTGGATTTTCCATTATCAAACTTGGAGAGAAAAATATTGGAATCGTCAAAGCATGCAACAGTATCAATGAGATTTTTATGAAATGTATGGAGATGATCTTGAAATTGTCTCCAATCGGTGTATTCTGTCTGCTTTGTCCGGTAGTAGCAAGTAATGGTGCGGCAATCATCGGATCACTGGCTATGGTATTGCTTGCAGCGTACATCTGCTATATTATTCATGCGGTTGTTGTATATTCCATTGCGGTAAAAACAATGGGCGGCGTAAGTCCGGCAACTTTTTTCAAAGAAATGCTTCCGGCAATCATGTTTGCATTTTCCAGTGCATCTTCCGTAGGAACATTGCCGATCAATATGGAGTGTGTGGAGAAACTTGGCGCGAGAAAAGAAGTATCTTCTTTTGTACTTCCACTGGGCGCAACCATCAATATGGATGGAACTGCGATTTATCAGGGCGTCTGTGCAATCTTTATTGCTTCCTGTTACGGAATCCATCTGACATTGCCACAGATGATGACCATTATTTTAACTGCAACACTGGCTTCCATCGGTACTGCAGGTGTTCCGGGATCCGGTATGGTTATGTTGGCTATGGTGTTGACTTCCGTAGGACTTCCGGTGGACGGTATTGCGTTAGTAGCCGGTGTGGATCGTATTTTTGATATGGGACGTACCGCTGTCAATATTACCGGAGATGCAAGCTGCTGCATCATTGTATCCAATCTGGAACGTAAGAAGGAGCAGCGCAGAGTAAAAAAAACGCAGGCATAGGATTAAACAGATGACAGATCTTTCGTATTTTCTTGACAAAAATGTTGAAGTGTGATACGTTTAACTTGTCAATTTTGCACAGATTGTGCGCATGTTTTAGGAGGAAGTATTTTATGCAACAGGGAACTGTAAAATGGTTTAATGCAAAAAAGGGTTATGGATTTATTTCAGATGCAGAAGGAAAGGATATTTTCGTTCATTTCTCCGCGCTGAACATGGATGGATTCAAAGAGCTGAAAGATGGGGAGGCTGTTGAATTTGAAGTGATTGAAGGAGATAAAGGACCACAGGCTGCAAACGTTACACGCCTTGGTTAATTTATTTGTATAAATTAGAATGACCCAAAGGGGCTGTCCGGTTGGACAGCCTCTTTACTTTTGGAAGAAATTGTGTAAGAATAAAACATACTGGAAAAAATACTAAAAGTGTAGATTTGTAGAGATGCACAGAAGAATATGTCATGTGTTGCATGACGTGCATTTCGCAGCAAGAATGCCGAGGGCATTATTGAATTTATATAAAAAAGAGAGTCTGCCAAGGGGCAGAAGAAATTGGAGGAAACGATATTTGAAACCAGAATTGAGTCAGTTAAACGCTTATGAGATCAGAGAGGAGAGAAGACTGGATGACATTCATTCAGATGGCATGCTGCTTGTACACAAAAAAAGTGGTGCACGTATCTGTGTCATGTCTAATGAAGATGTCAATAAAGTATTTTACATCGCATTTCGCACACCGCCAATGGACAGTACAGGTGTACCTCATATTATTGAGCACACTGTATTATGCGGAAGTAAGAAATTCCCGGTAAAAGATCCGTTTATTGAGCTGGTGAAAGGTTCTCTGAATACATTCTTAAATGCAATGACTTATCCGGATAAAACCATTTATCCGGTGGCAAGCTGCAATGATAAGGATTTCCAAAATCTGATGGATGTCTATCTGGACAGTGTTTTCTCACCGAATATTTACAAAGAGCAGAATATTTTCCGTCAGGAAGGCTGGCATTATGAGCTGAAGAGCCCGGAAGATGAGCTGACCTTAAATGGTGTTGTATATAATGAGATGAAAGGAGCTTTTTCTTCTGCAGACGGCGTGCTGGATCGTGAGATTTTGCGTTCCTTATTCCCGGATACTCCGTACAGCAACGAGTCCGGCGGAGATCCGCAGGTGATTCCGGAGTTGACATATGAAGATTATCTGGATTTCCACCGCAAATATTATCATCCGTCCAACTCCTGGATTTATCTGTACGGTGATATGGATGTGGTAGAAAAATTAAACTGGCTGG
>OGPC01000225.1_pt1 | contig 58716 bp, 82 predicted proteins | sample 1552911 | NCBI WGS metagenome assembly OGPC01 (sample SAMEA2580248, study PRJEB22360) | human gut metagenome | biome: human gut; feature: human-associated habitat; material: faeces | place: Denmark | collected 2008/2010 | reverse complement strand
CTTGACGGCATGGACGGCAAGGGATGGGAGATCAAGGCCGACGGTCGTGCCATATTTGATGAGTCATGGTTCCGTGGGAATGTTTTATTCAAGAAACGAGTGGGGTCCCATACGTTTATATCGGGCTTCCCCAATGGCTTCGGCTGGGATATTGCGCCATACAAACGGGTTAACTCGGCAGGTGTAGAGGAGCAGAAATATCGTCTAGAGATAGACGATATAAATGTTAGAGGCAGTCTCAGGGTCTATGAGTTCATTGTCTCTCAGCTTCGTGGGGAAAATGACAACGTGATATTCTCCGGGATGATGAAGGTGGAGTATTATGACCATGCCACTGGAAGGATTTACTTGGACACGGGGAATGGCTTACTCTACAATCCGTTCCGTTCGGGGGATATCTTGATGGTCCAGCGTTTCGGGGGAATGCCGACTGTGGAGAATGATTACAATATCATCAAGCAATACGAACTTCGGGTTGATCAAGTCGGCATCGGTAATTTGTCGGACGGCGAAAATCGTTTAGACTGGATTACGTTTGTCAACTTTGCCGGTGATAAAGCCGACATTGCGCAAGGCGATGTATTGACCCGTGTAGATAGCGTGGCCGATTCTACCAGAAAGGGTATTGTCAAGATCACTACGATTGACGAGGTGGGAGCTCCGTATATGGATGTCGTGTATGGAATGAAGACCGATCCCGATAATGCTACCAAGGCACGTGTCGGCAATCTTTCGGGGATAAGGACCAAGAGCGGTATAGATTTGACCGGTGTTTGGGGGATTTACGGTAACGGGGCTTACTTTGAAAATTCGACCTACATTCTTGATACAGGTAATACGATCGAGCAGGAATTTTCCATAATGAACGGGAAATTCGAGAGTTCAATCGAAGGCATCAGGAACGATATATCCTTAGAGCCGGGCAATATATTGAAAAATAGCTCATTCTCCCAAAATACGGACTATTGGGTGACAGAGAACTCAATAAGTTTTTGGGGACATGACGGATCGTTTATTTACGCCAATGATTCTTTCCTGTCAGAGAAGAGGGGAGTTTCAGATATTTATCAAGACGGCAACAGAAATGTCTTACGTATCAGTGACTCGTATATCCTCCAGCGGAATGACGTTATAAACATACCGTCACATGAGACCGAGGCGACCGAGTATGACTATTCCTTCTCATTACATTACCGGGTTGTTAAGGCGGGGATATTGACCGCAGGTTTCGAGGGATCAAGCCTTTATGTCTCCATGCTCTTGGAACCATCATCCTCGTATCGTAAGCTTTCGAAAGCGGGGAAATGGGACGAACGTGGCGATTTCCGTATATCTTTCGATGGGGAAATACTGATTTATGGTGTTTCCTTGTTTATCGATAACTTGGCGGATGCCATTATCAGGTTGGAGACAAGGATAGAGCAAACAGAAGAGTCTATCAAGCTGGCGGCAACGAAGGATTATGTGGATGAGGAAACAGGTAAGGTGTATACCAAGTATGATTCTCAATTGAATATCACCGCAGGGCAAATATCGGCCATATCAACGAGGGTGGATAATATAAGGAATGAGATAGACACGGCGGGATGGATCAACACTACGCAGGGAAATACGTTGTTCGCCGCCAAGAGCTTGGAGAACGGCGATAATATCATATCGTATATCAACCAGACGGCAACCACCACCACGATCAAGGCGGAGAGGATCAATCTTGTAGGGGCGGTGACATTCAATATGTTCAATACGGATGTCAAAAATACGATCAATAACGCTAGCAGTAATGCTAGTTCGGCTCTATCGAAAGCTAACGAAGCCTTGTCTGACGCTTCTAGCGCATGGAGTAAGGCTTCGTCTGCCGAATCGACTGCCAGTACAGCATATTCAAACGCTTCCAAGGCTATTCAAGACGCAGCTACGGCCATATCAAATGCCGCTAAAGCCGTAACTACAGCCGGATCAGCGCAAGAAGCTATTAACAATCTTCCTGCATGGAGTAAGGAGGCTAGCATAATAAAGGCCTTAACTTCTGCCACTGTGATAGTTAATGGATATATCAAGACATCTATGATCGACGTAGATAATCTATACGCAACCAGTTTGGACGCAGTAAGGGGTACAATTGGAGGATTTACGATTAACAATAATCAGCTTTATGGAACAGCGAATAATGAATATTACGGGAGTTATAAGATGTACATGGACTCAAGCAGATGTGAGATCGGGATATCTGATAGCAATGAGTCAACGTATAAACTGAGCGTAGGATATAATTATAGGACAACGAATGATGCGGGGACAGCGTCCTTGTTCATCAAAAAATCACTGGCGATAAGAACTATGGTCGAAGTCCCGAGAACCGCCATAAAAGTAGCGGTCACTAACGCGGACGATTCTGATATGGTAAAATTAGAATGTGAGTCTACCAGAAATGATAGTGGTTTTATGAATTTTTTGTATTGCAAGCATGGAATAAGAGATATACAGCTTGGGACAAAGAAGTTCTCTAATGACTCACCCGGAATATGGCGTACTGTCTTGCGTATGGGCTTAATGCCTTCGGTAACACAAGTAAACACTGAATCCACATCTGGAACGAGATATAATGTCAAATGGGATTCCGCTACGAGACTTCTCTATATAGAATAATATAACAATTAAAATACATCAATCATGAAAGTAAATTTCAACAAGCCCCTAAAGACCTTCAGGGGGGAAGACATGAAGGACGAGTTCGGAAAAGTTCAGGTCATCAAGGATATCGTATGCGCTAGGCTTTATTCTTCCGGCGATGAGATGAACGAGGACGAGAAATATGAGTCCTACAAGCTGATGACAAGGATCAACGCCGCCGATGGCGATATGGACATCAGCGACAAGGAATCCATATTGATAAAGAAATGTTGTAACAGGACATTGACCGCCGGCGCTTTCGGGCAGATCTTCGACCTTTTAAACGTGTAAGACCATGGAGATAACGAGCGACACAAGGACAATAAACGGCGACTCGGACGTGGCCGGTATCAAGATACAGTATTCCGCCTCGGTCAAGACCGATGAGCGGATAGACCGGATAACAGGCTCTTTTATCAAGGACGAGGTACGTGTGGGATCTCTGGCCTACGAGCGTAACGGGCAAATTTATAACATTATAGAAAGGGGAAATTAACATGGCACTATCAACATTGTCATCTGTATTGAGAAGCAAATACAAGAATACGGTAGGGGATTATGAGATCTCCTATGAGACAACACGGAAAGCGGGCGAAAAGGTGACAGAGGTATTGGCTTCGATCAAGAAGGGGGAGCTAAGGTTCGGTTATGTAAACATTATGGACAAAGGGAGGAAATCGATAGTATTGGAGGATGGAGTCTCGGACGAAGACAGCAAGGCTATATTGTCAACCGTGATAGACGATGCGGCAAATATTTTCCTTAAACAAGAATAATATACGATAATATGGCTGTAGGGGATCTTACATTATCTTCCGGTTTTACTCTCACGCCCGAGGATTTACGGGCGATCGCCGCTGAGAGCAAAAAGATCTTAGCGGAGGAGTCCAAGGATTTAAGTCAGTACAAGGAGATTGACTCTGTATCCTCCGTGTCCTCTTTGCCCGGTATTTCCGCTAAGGAGGAATTAGTGAGAGTCCCCATGGCTATACTTAAGGGACTTGACGGTAGGGAGATAGAACTAGCCTCTTCGTCTACGGATATCCAATGGAGGTATGTTGGAAATCCCGGATGGAATGTGTTGGTGGAATTATCCTTGCTAACCGGTCCGAAGGGAACTCCGGGAGATCCTCCGGTCGTCTCTATCGGTACGGTCTCCACCCTTCCTTTTAATAGCTCGGCAACGGCTGGCTTTGTCTTGAGAGGGGAGACCCCAGAAGGTATACCTATTTATGCTTTGGATTTAGGTATCCCACAAGGCAAGCCCGGCCAAGACGGAAATGGGGCGGGGAACGTGTTTGTCCCTACGGATAATATCATAGCCGATAGATATTATATTTTTAAATCCTCCGTTGATAAAAGCGCAAACGGGGATTTTATCGAATTGGACAGCCTTGCCTTTGGTGTAGGTCAAAACTACTCGGGTTACAAGAACGCCGAGATATTCAATGACTATGAGAATAACAAGGCGGCAGGAAATTACGCCCACGCAGAGGGTATGAATACCAACGCTACCGGTCCTAGGGCGCATGCGGAGGGTTACGAAACGAATGTGTTCGCTAGCGAGGGTCACGCCGAGGGCAGGGGAACATGGTGCTTAGGAGCGCAATCGCATGTAGAGGGATTATATTCTTATTGTTTAGGAGATGGTTCGCATGTAGAAGGAGAATCAATAGGCACCCAGCCTTATTTTATTGAAAATACCGTAGGAGGCATAGCGGATCGGCCTATTTTTGATACGAGTGGAGAGTCTTTAAGGACTTTCATAGAAGATTACGGAGTCTATAACTCTGAAAATATTGAGCACTCATTATTTTTTGACGCTGTATCTATACGAGAGAAGTTCGCTCTGAACATTTCAATTGGCACCCGAAGCCACCTCGAGGGATGTAACAATTTTATTTGTGATAACACAAGCCACGTAGAAGGATATAATAATATATGCGGTGATTTATATTATTCACATAGTGCCCCAATAGTACATAAGGCAAATCATGTGGAAGGATACAATAATGTTCTGTTTTCGGGGAGAGAATATACAGACCAAAACTTCTGTGTTCATGTGGAAGGATATAGTAATGAGGTTTATCCGGGATGCTCTTTTTCACATGTAGGAGGAGAGTATTGCACTATAGGTAATATAGCCCCTGCAAGGTTGGCGTTTTGTCATGGGAAGTGGCTGCTTGTAAATTCGGATTATGGCGTTTCTTTTGGTCGTTTTAATAAGCCAACACTAAATAATAAAAATGTGCTGTTTTCCTATGGGATAGGACGTGATGATAACTCGCGAGAAAACGCTTTGTCTATATTGGAAGATGGAACTGTATTAATCCCTAGCTTGGAAGATAGGATAAATGATGCTACAGATTCGAAAGTTATAGGTTTAAACAATAAATTTAATAATAATAACGAAGAGCTTAAGGCTATTATAGATGAGCAATCTAATCAGATAAAGGATTTGTTAGCCTTGTTACAGTCCGGAGTTGGGATAACAAAGGCTTTTGTTTCAGGTAGTGTTTTGGTTTTTACTAAAAATATACAAGCGGAAGTGTCGGGTGAAACCTTTTTTATTTCCGATTCGCAAACAACGGTTGCTAATGGAGTATTAACAATCAAATAAATAAAAATATGGGAACAATCAGAAAAATAAATGTAAATGGGCAAGAATATGATTTGGCTGGTTCTGGCGGCTCAACAATGATTTCTGTAACCTATCAGGAGATAGTATCTTTGATTCAGGCAAGCTCTCTTGTCGCAGGGAACAAGTACAGGATCACAGATTATGTAACTAAAGTAAATGATAAATACAAGGCTGTTTCAGCGGAGAAACCTTTTGACATTATCGTCACGGCTAAATCTTCCAATAAACTAGAACGTAAAGCATCTGCCATAATGCGTGAAGGTGATGATTACTTCGCCGGATCAGACCTAGGATCTTGGGAAATATGGTATGATATCAATAATGATACTAAATCGTATCCAATCGCTCATGAGAGTGGGAAAGGATATATTTATAGGCTTATAGACGAATATGGAAATGAGGCTGATTTTGATTTTAAGAACATAAAATGGAAAATAGACTCAAATATTTTTAAAAAGGTGACAAATGGTCCTGTACCGTTTTTTACTTTTACTTTTTTAAATTCATATAATGGCATTAGCGAGGATTCGGTTATGGACGCTTCCTTGGATGGCAAGGCAATGAATAATGAAATATATATTCTTGATAGTATAACCAATACTGCTGTGTATGTCCTTAGTGTGGCAAAACCATCGATAGGTTCTGCCAGGATAAAGAAAAATAGCTCAAATAAGTCTTTTTTCATAGCTGTTAAAGGAACCGTTAACTCAAAAATAGATACTAATGATATGAGATATGGACTTAATATAGATGATGTCGCTATGGAAGTTAGCGGTAATACGGTAAATAATTATGTAGATATATTATTGAATGGCGCAAATTTAATGGTGACTAATAACCTATTTAACATCGAAGGACAGGCTAGACTCCAAATTTCAGGTTCTCTTAAAGGATGTACGGTATTAGGATCTTTTAAAGCTGGATCAGACTATGTCTTTCAAATCTCCGAGAGTTGCCAAGGAAAGATTATTGTGTCCAATGGAGATGGAGAATCTTTTAAAATAATAGACCCCTTCACCCTTCAATAATATGGAAGCTATTCGCATAGGAAACGACATCAATATAGAATGGACCATCTTCCGGGACGGTAAGCCCGAGTCTTTGGATGGCAAGAACATTAGCGTCTTCATGACCAATGGTTACAGGAAGATGGAGGTAAAAGACCTCCACTTCCGGGATAACGTGATACGATTCACCTACCTAGGCAAAGACCAAGATTATAACGGTGTCTATACGCTGACTCTTATCGAGAACAAAGGGAAGGAGGGCATGTACACCGTAGACGCTTGCGATGCGTTCCGTCTTATCCCACGGTCGTGCTCCGTAGGTGGAGATACGGGATGTGGCAGCGTCAAGGTGACAACGGTAAGGCTAACGGGAGATATCTCCGTTCCTGCCGTAGGGACCGGAGATTATGAAAGTATGACCAATAAACCACGGATCAACGGGGTTGAGTTGGTCGGGGATAAGTCCCTAGAGGAGTTAGGGATACCCATTCTCCCGGATAATATCGTAACCGATGCCGATTACACGCATACGGATAACAACTTGACGGACGCTCTTTTGAAAAAGCTCGACGGATTGAGTAATTACGATGACACGGCGTTAAGAGAGGCTTTAACCTCCGAGATCAGCAGGGCGAAGGAGGTAGAGGGGGATCTTGACACGGCCATAAGGAAAGTTGCTTCCGATCTGTCCACGTTTATAACGGGAGATCCGGACGCGGACAATATCATCAACAGATGGCAGGAGGTGGTGGAGTTCTTGTCCGGTATGACAGAGGATAAGGATATGGCCGGAGTGTTGCTGGATTTGAAAAAACAAATACTTGCGGAGGTCACGAGTATCTTGTCAGGTTATTACACGTCCGGACAGATTGACGATAGGTTTGTCGAGAAGATCAAAGGGAAGGGACTTAGCACAAACGACCTTACGGATGAGCTGTTATCTAAGATCAACGGCTTATCCAACTATGATGATGAATGGGTCAGGAGTGAGATCGCCTCTATCAAGGCGGATATCGACACGTTATTGGGTGATGGAGCGAGCGACGCTATAGATACCTTCCATGAGATCGAGCTTTTTTTGCAGGGTATTACTGATAAGGAAACCCTAACCGGTCTTCTCAATGACTTGCGTGCGGAGATAACGGCTTTGATCCCAACCAAGACATCCCAATTAACAAATGACGATCACATCGTAAAGGACGCTAATTACGTCCATACGGACAATAATTATACTGACGAAGATAAGGGTAAGTTGGATGGATTGGATAATTACGACGATACGGATATCCGGAATCTGGTCACCGGTCTAAGGACGGACGTTAATAAGTTAAAGCCCGTTGTCACATCCACCCCGTCTAACGGCCAGATAACCATAACGCCGGACAAGGCCCAAAACGAAGATCCGGACGTGTCGATAACGCTGGAGACCAAGGGGGACAAGGATAAGTCTCTGATGGCTGATGGCAAGTACCGCAAGCTGCCCGTGTACGGCAGGAACCTGTTGCTGGGATCAGGGAAGGAGGTGAGTAACTCGAATTACAATATCGCTGATTATTGGCTAACTGAACCGATATCTAAAGGAACACAAGTAACATTGACTATTTTTGGAGAATTGGGTGATGATAAGGAAATGTTCACTATATATAACTCTACTGGTGCAGTAGGTTCTATGGCTCAGTTCAGTAAGGCTGACTTTGTGAATGGGAAGGCCAGTAAGACTTTTAAATGGATTACTAATATCGGAGATGCAGTAGCTGATAATACACATATGGTTGTATTTAGTTCTCCTAAAACTGGCACATCAACTTCCACCATCCATAAGATTAAACTTGAATATGGTGACATCTCCACCGAGTGGACCCCCGCTTGGGAGGACATCCCGGATATAGAGGAGCGGTACGCCTACGGTGTAGAGTGGGACATGGCATCGTCAAGCCCGGACGGGAAGCGTGTGGGTAATATGCAACTACATCGGGAGTTGCCGGTGCAGAGTAAGATGAGAAGGTGTCTTTTGGATAGAGATGGTGGAGTTAAAGAATATTTGGATAATGAGCTTTCATGGGGTGGAAGCTATTTGGATTATGCCGTTATGACAGAGATACCTGAACATTGGTATAAATTGTATTTTAATGGCACTAAATTTAGGAAGATGTTGTCCGAAATTCCATTACCTGGGTATAAACATGTAGATAAGTTCTATATCTCAACATATGAAGCCAGAATGTATAGAACCGATAATTTATTATGTTCGGCGGCTGGAGCTAGTAAATTAAGTGATCCTAATTCAACTAATTTTAGAGGTGGTGACAACACCGCTGAATGGGATGATACCTACCGTTCCCTACTCGGCCGCCCCGTCACCAACCTCACCCGAGACCAATTCCGGCAAGCCGCTAGGAAACGTGGCAGCGGCTGGGAAATGTACACCTATAACGCCCACAAGATCCTGTTCTGGTTATTCGCCGTCGAGTACGCCACGCTGGACAGCCAGAAACCTTTCAACGCCCAGAAGGACGCTAACGGTTTCGCCCAAGGCGGCCTAGGTCCGGGACCGACGCAAATGACGGATTGGACGAACTTCAACAACGCCAATCCTCTTATCCCATGCGGCTATACCAACGAGTTCGGGAACGGCTCGGGAGAGAAGGCGTATGTCGTGAAGAACGCCTCCGGTGGTACTCACGCCACGTTGATGGCTAACAGGTACCGTGGCATAGAGAACCCGTTCGGCCATATCTGGAAATACACCGATGGGGCCAACATACAAGTCACCACGGGTGATTCCGGATTGTCTATCCTATGGACTACCGATGACCCGTCAAACTTCAGCGATACATCTTACACAGGTTATGACAAGAAAGGTAACATCTGCCGTACCAATGGTTATGCCAAGAAGATGTTACTTGGGGAAGATGGGGATATCGTGGCTACGGAGGTCGGCGGTAGTAGCTCTACCTACTGGTGCGACTATTACTACACCTATACGCAAGCCAACCGCTTACAGGTGGTGCTGGTTGGCGGTCGCGCGGACAACGGGTCGAATGCGGGCCTCGCTTACGTGGATTCGAATGATGCGCCTTCCGGTGCGCGTCGTAACGTCGGTTCGCGCCTTTGCTTTTTCCCCGAATTTCGTAAAACGTCGGCGTAGCCGCACGTATCACGTCGGAAATATTTTGTATAACAATTAAATAACAATATGAAATGGAAGAAAATAAGAATAAAGACGATGGCAGCTTGTCATTCTTGAACATCCCAAGGGATAAGAACTCAAGGCATTTTAATTGTCCGGAGATCACCCAACAGAAGTTGACGAACCTCACGTTCTGGGTCATTGATTACATGGACGGCGTGTCCACCAAGTTTGGGAAGGACCGGGCACTCGTTATGATCAAGAACAATATCGAGGACAAGGACAGTGATGCCAAGAAATTCTTTACGAATTCCCAAGAGATCAAGTACGTGCTTGGAAAGATAAAGGAGATGGACAAGTTCCCGAGGAAAGTGACGATGCGAGCCTCCGGGAACAGGTATTATCTCGAATAACGGAATAAGGGTCGATCATCCCTAGGTGGTGCTGGTTGGCGGTAACGCGGACAACAGGTCGAATGCAGGCCTCGCTAACGTGAATACGAATAATGCGCCTTCCGATGCGAATCGTAACATCGGTTCACGCCTATACTTTTAAGAAAGGGGAAAGATATTTAGGGAACAAACAGGGATGGTGGCCTCGCCTCTTGGCGAAAAAAGTCTCCCCATATAAAGGGTGTTGGTAGGGGAACCGAAGACTCCCTATGATAAAAAGCAAATTGATGACAATGAAGAGAATAGGAAATTTATTTGATAAGATAGCGAATATGGATAACTTGATACTGGCAGACATCAAGGCTCGGAGGGGGAAGAAGGATTCCTACGGCATAAGGTTGTTTGACAAGGACAAAGAAGGTAATCTCAGCCGTTTGCTAAAGTCTTTGCAGGATGGCACGTTCAAGACTTCCAAGTACCGGACTGATATCATCTATGAGCCTAAAGAAAGGGTCATATTCAAGCTTCCTTATTACCCGGACAGGATATTGCATCATGCTATAATGAACGTCATGGAACCTATATGGGTTTCCATATTCACTTCTGACACGACATCATGTATCAAGGGAAGAGGGATAACGGAGGCGTATAAAAGGACAAGACGGGCTTTGTCCGATCGTGAATCCGCCTATTGCCTCAAGGTTGATATCCGCAAATTCTATCCGTCAATAGACCATGAAGTGTTGAAAGGCATAGCTCGGAAGAAGATCAAGGACGATCGCTTGCTTATGTTGTTGGATGAGATCATCGATTCCGCTCCCGGCGTTCCGATCGGGAATTATCTTAGCCAATATCTTGCGAATCTTTATCTCGCCTATCTGGATCACGAGATAAAGGAGATTATAGATATAAAGCATTATATCAGATATGCGGATGACATGACTTTTTTCCATCATGATAAGTGTTTCTTGAGAAACGTATTGCTTCCGTGGCTTATCGATAGGTTGACCGTGTTGAAGTTGGAGCTGAAAGGGAATTACCAGATATTTAAGATCGCTGAGAGAAGATCGGATAAAAGCGGCCGTGGTATAGATTTCGTGGGGTTCGTTTTCTATAAGGAGCATATACGGATAAGGAAGAGGACTAAGCAAAATCTATGTCGTGCGGCGGCTAGATTGAATAAAGTCCCGAATATATCCTTAACGGAATACAAGGCAGGTCTAGCCGGTTGGCTGGGCTGGATATATGATAGCGATAGCAAGCATTTAGCTAAGAAAATTTTAAAACCAGAGTTTTATGAAGCGATCATGGAGCGACACAATGCCGCCTAAAATAGAGCGGGACGGTGACGGTTCCTACCTGTACCGGTGGGACGTTAGAGAGGAGACAAGGGAGATGGGTGACGATATGGCCCCCGTGATCTCCTATAGTTACAACGAGGTCAGGATATGGGCCACGTTAACTGCCAACAAGATATTGGAGGCCTGTATCAACGCCCTATGGGACAAGGACGTGGAGCAAAAGAAGCTGAACGACTACAACGCCGCCCAGCTAGGCATATTGGACTTGTCATACGTGGAGTCTTATAAGACGTTCCTTAACGAGAGGAAGGCGTTGAAAGACCGTGTGGATAGCGATTTCGCCGAGTGGGAGGCGGCGAGAGAGGAGGAGAGCATAGTGGTTTTATAACTAAATAAAAAAAAGGATCGGAAGAATGGAATTTTTTAAAATGATTTGCAGTATGAGGGAGCTACTGACTGTAGTCGTGTTTGAGATGTTCATCGTTATGGTGGCGATGGGGTGGGATTTCGCCTCGGGTTATTACAAGGCTAAATTGAGGGGCGAGGAGCGTAATTCGTATGGCATGCGTAGGACGGTCAGTAAGTTCATACTTTACGCTGGTAGCGTATGTATAGCGTGCGGGATAGACTCGGTTTGCTACGTGTGCCGGTTCTGGGAATTTATCCATCTGCCTTTCTTGACCAATGTCCCGGTCGTATCCTCGATAGTGACCGTATTTATCTTGATAACGGAGGTTCGGTCTATCTGGGAGAAGGCTGACGCCAAACAAAGGAGGCAGGCGAGTAAGACAGCCGACATGATCGGTAAGGTTGTAACGCAAAAGGTTTTGGAGGACGCTTTGACAAACGCTTTATCCAATGCCATGAATAAAAAGAAGAAAGGAGAGTAAAATATGGGGAAAAATAATTTACCTCGTGGGTATCGGAACAACAACCCGGGAAACATCCGGATCAACGGAGACTTGTTCCAAGGTGAGATACGTCCGAGCAAGGACAAGTCGTTCAAACAGTTTGAGACGATGGCGTATGGCTACCGTGCCATATTCCGGATCTTGCGTAACTACTATAACAACTATAATTTGGACACGATCCGCAAGATGATCGGTCGCTGGGCACCGGAAAACGAGAACGATACGGACGCTTACATTAAGGCCGTGTCCGATTACGCCGGGATACCGGCTGACGATCCTGTAAATATCAACGATCGTGAGCAGATGATCCGTATTGTCGCTGGTATGAGTCGGGTCGAGAACGGTAGGGAGGCCGAAATGTCGGACGTTATAGCTGGGTGGAACTTGCTATGAGAATATGGTACGTCATATTGTTATGCCTTTTCTGTGCCTGTGGAACCTCCAAGAAATCCACGGATACGGAAAGGCATACCACTGCAAGTGTCAGTCTATCGGATAGTATCTTTAAAAAAGACAGCCTTTCGGCCATAGAGCGGATATTATCTAACGAGAGATTGAGCGCCCGGATCTTGGTCGTGGAGTGGTCTTCTCCAGACAGCGTGGGGAACCAGTATCCAGTCAAGACCTCAGATATAACCATAGGTAAGGAGCGAGAGGAATCCGGCGAGAAGATCGTTTCGACCGGATCTGATATGACAGAGGTACGGACGAATAACAAGACGGTCGTCTCCGATGAGAGAGAAACGATAAACGTGGATAAGGAAACGAGGCTTATCCATCCTAGGGTATGGTGGTATCTGTTGGTAGGAGGAATGATTGCGGCCATGTTATGGTGGATCATTAATAAGAGAGGGTGATTTAATATTGATACATAGTGTTATCCAATGACTCCGTGAGGACGAGTTGGCGGGGAGATAAAGAAAGAATCTCCCCACAAATTAAAACGGATCGGAAGTTTGTTTTAATTATCGCTGCACGACGGGAGAGATTCTTTATTTCTTCTGCCGTGCATTTTTTGTGCCCGGCTTTGATAGTAAAACAAACCACGAAATAAAAAGTTTATGAATAAGGTGGAAATTTTTTACAAAAAAGTGATAGAGGCAGTCTGCAAGGAGTGCGGGACCGATCCGGTAATGATGTTTAGCAACAACAAGGAGAGGAACGTTGACGCTAGGGGAGTGGCTATAACCATACTGGCCGATCGCAAGTTGAGCGATAATATCATATCCGATCTGACGGGAATGACGAGGCAAGCCGTGAACCGGATGCGAAACCTGTACCCGGACAGGATAAGGAGGAGTTACTATCTGAGAAGAACGGTGGAGAGCGTGAAAGAGGAGCTATCCGGTACGGTCTGAGGGTGCGTTATGTTGTAAGGCATGTGATTTGTCTATGAAAAAATTTTCATATAACAAAATTTTATGCGACCTTTGCGGCATGAAAGATAATAATGAAACCTCGGCGGCGCAACAATCCGTATCGGGGTTTTGTTTATTGAACAGGAAATTATTTAAATCGAAATGTGTTTAGGAATAAAAGTCAATAAAGATAAAATAGGCAATCTTATGGTATATTTGTCGGAGAGGATATCTCCAATATACCATACTCAGCTTATTAAGCTTCTATATCTTATAGATGAAGAGGCTGTTAAGGATGATGGCGTTCCTGTCACTTGGCTTGATTATAAGGCGTGGCAATATGGCCCTGTAGCCCCAGATACATATTATATAAAATGCGGGGGAATGGAGTTCTCTGATTATGTTAAGGCGGAGAAATGTTCAGGATCAGATAATCATTTTTATGTTTTGCCGAAGGTGTCATTCTCGGATGATAAATTTAGCGACTACGAAATGGACATAATAGATCGTGTCATAAAAGAATATGGGAATAAAAAGCCTAGTGAATTGGTGAATTTGACCCATAAAAAGGGATCGTTATGGGATATTACCAAGAAAGAGCATAATATTATTTTCGATAATGATTATAAAGTATCAGATTATAGCTTAGACTTTAAGAGACTAATAGCGGATGATCCTGAGAAACTGGAGAACTATAATGGTGCCATGGAGATTATGATGATTAATAGTAAATTAAAGTCATGCGATAATGTTTAAGCCCGGAAACGTTTTATATGGCACGTTTAAGCTGTCAAATATATGCACGAAACCAAAATATGCGATCATTTTACATAATGACGGGCAAGATTGTGTGTTAGCCACATACACTACATCGAAAAAGAGGTCTGGGGTTAGTGATTATGTGCATGGGAAAAATCCTTCTGGATCTAATGACCCTAAATCTTATGTGTTTCTTGCCAGTAAGGATGTAGGCACATACAAAGACGGCAATGGAGTTACTCAAAGCTTCAGATTTCCTGAAGATAGTACGGTCGTTCCAGATTATGGTTATACAAAGACCTCCACGCATAGCTTATCATTGAATGTGCCTGATTTGACTTTTATATGTAGTTTGTTTGAGAAAGAATACTTGGATTTGATTTATACGCTATATCAAAGCAAGAAAACTCCTCGGGAGTATAAAAAGATATTTGAGAAAATATTGCAGGATAAACTAAAGTGATATCATATAAAGAGGAAGGTATGAAAAATTTAGATGAACTAGCTAAGGAGTATGATGAATTCCTAGAAAGGAATAGTTTTGATAAATACTCAGATAGAAAAAAACATATATCTAGTCCAACCACGCTACAATGCATGTATTGGAAACAGCCTTGCATAAATTAGGAGAAGAGCTCCTTTCCATATCATTATAAAGCCTCCCTTAAAAGGTAAAAGCGTCGTCAACACAAATTGGCGGCGCTTTTTTTGTCTCATCCCCTTCCGCAAAGAACTAGCAACAACCTCGCAACAAGCTAGCAAGGAGATATTTATTTAGCAAAGCCCTTCTCATGATTTTTGTCGTGTCCGGTAATGGTGCCGGATTAACGACAAAAATTAAAGATAATGGATAGAAATTATTTTATCGGTACTCCCGAAGGAGGTAATTCCGGTGGAAGTAAGTTTGACATCATGGCCTTTCTCCCGAGCTTGATGGGTGGCGGTGGAAAATCATTGGACCCCAATTTGGTAGCGGCTTTGATGAACAATAAGGGCAATCAAGACGCTTGGGGCGGTGGTGGTTGCTGGTGGATCTGGATCATCCTCCTGTTCTTCGTATGGGGAGGCTGGGGTGGCAACGGCTTCGGCAACAACGGGGCTAACGGATTACCGGCTCAATTGAACAATGACGCTGGTCGTGAATTGTTGATGAACGCTATCCAAGGAAACGGAACGGCTATCAGCCAATTGTCATCTTCCTTGAATTGCTCAACCCAACAATTACAAAACGCTATCTGCCAGATCCAAGGACAGATCCAGAGCGTGGGTAACCAAGTAGGCATGAGTTCCCAACAAATCATTAACGCCGTCCAAAGTGGTAACAATCAATTATTGAGCCAGATCGCCGAGTGCTGCTGCACGGTTAACAACAACATCACTAAGATGGGCTACGAGAACCAATTGGCTAGCTGCAACCAGACAAACACGCTGGTGAATACGATGAACAACAACACGTTGACTCTCCGTGACTCAGGTCTGCAGAACACCCGTGATATCATCAACGAGGTTCGTGATTTCAAGAACTTGTATCAACAAGACAAGATGGATCGCTTGACGGCGGAGAACCTAGCCTTGAAAGGACAGATCTCCCAAAGCAACCAGAACGCCTATTTCGCCGCTACTCTACAGGCGCAGACCGCCCCTCTAGGTAACGCCTTGGGTGATTTGAGCTCAAGATTGGCCAAGATCGAGTGTAACCAGCCGGAGGTGGCAAAGGTTCCTTACTCCCCCGTGGTAGGCATACCCACTTGCGTGGCCGCCCAGTACGGATTAGGCCTAGGTCTCGGTAACTGGGGAAACTTCGGCAACGGATGGGGATAATGAGTTAATAACCTAAAAATAAAGAGTTATGGCATTCATTAGTCCTTTCATAATGGCGAACAAGAACGGTATCCCACGTTTGGAGAGCACGGGCGTTACGGTCGGGACGACCAACGTTCGTTTCTCCTTCCGCAATCACCCGTTCCTGTCAGCCCCGTTTAGCGGGTTGATCTTGTTCCGTCTGGCCCAGCCTATCCCGGCTGGTACTACCGGGACGTTGCCGGTAGTGTTTGACACGAACGGCTCCACGCAGGCGCTAACGACCATTAACGGCGCAGATGTCACGGCATCCGATATAACCGGCACCGGAATCTACTTGTGTTACTATGAGTCGGGCAATAATACGCTCCAGATAATGACGGGAGTGGTGTGAGAGAGTATCAACGAGAGACCGGAGCGATCCGGCTCTCATAAAAACCAATAAATATGTTCAAGAATCAGAGACAAGGGAATCCTTTATATATCCTTCATAAGGGGAATACGCCTTTTTGTGAGGTTGGAAGCATAGTCAGCGTGTCCCCTCCGAGACCGGAGAATCCAAATTTCAACATGTATGGTCCGCAAGCTAAAATCGTGGTGGACATAAAGGCCAAGGTAGGTGAGGACAACGTCAGCTTCTCCAACGTCTTGTCCGACGTTACCATTACGGATTACCCCACTACAAATGGGGAGAAACTGGTTGTGTCATGCGATCTAGGTGCCCTGAATACGGAGATCAACGCCATGATGCAGCAAAGCCGACAGGCACTTGACAGCATCGATTACCATAAATCCGTGATTGAGGGGTGCGAGAAGATGCTGGTAATACTGAACCCTGAGTTTGCCCGGGAGAAGGAGAGGGAGAGTGAGATCGCTAACATGAGAAACGAGATGTCCGATCTGAAGGAGGCTAACGCAAGGTTGGTTGCCATGATGGAGCAACTTGTCGGTTCCGTGAACGGTAATAATAACAAGAATAAAAAAACAGAGTGATATGGGAACATATAGCAGAAAACTGAGAGAGCTGATCGAGGAATTCGACGCCATGGAAGACGAGGATATGTTGGAACTGGCGAAGGAGGCCTATAAGCTTGGCTGTAAGGAAGGAAAGCGGAAGGCCATGGAAGGCTATGGCAACCGCATGGAGGAAGACGAAGACGATGAGTTCGAGGACGACGACGAGTTCCGTGAGATGTGGGAGCGTGGCGGCTACGGCAACCGTGGCGGCGGTCGTGGATCATCCGGGGGAGGCTATGGCAATCGCCGTGGGGTACCGGGCACCGGACGCTACTCGAGACGATATCGTAGATAACCATGAGGGGGGGGACCGGTTTCCCCCTCCTAAAAAACAGAGGAATATGAGACTAGATATGTATGATGATTTCCCTTCCGGGATGCGATCCTACCTGAAGGCGTATGGCTGGCATTTTTCCAAGGCCATGTGCGATTGGGCCGTATCCATGATGGAGAAGGAGGACGGAAACGGGAAGAAGGTCAAGATAACCCCTTTCACGAAGGAACAGGTGGATGAGATGCTGAAGAAGTATAGCGTTGACGTGAAGAAAAAGGGTGGATACGATTATGTTTACGCCGCCAACATGTGCAAGGCCGATTACCTTGGCTCCTCAGTGCCTAACGAGCAGTACGCCGCTCTTTATGTCAAGAACGTCTGCGACGATCCGGACGCTTACGACGGGATAGTGTTCACCCGGTTCTACGCTGATTGCATCGGGTCCGGCACGCCTATAATCTGGGAGGAGATGATGTGATGGGAGGCTGGGGCTACATACTGAGGATCTTGAAGGGAGAGTCCCCCAAGGACGTGCTGGCGAGTATGCCAGAGAAGGATTTTGACAAGGTATCCGAGGTGGTGGGCAATCTCAAGGCAACCAATCTCACCCGGCAACAAAGGAGGAGGATAGAGCGGGAGTTCAAGACGGTAAGGAGATGATACGACGGGATTACCATATCAAGAGATACGATTGGGTGATCCACGTACTGTATAACGTCACCTGCTCGAGGATATCCGATATCATAGCCCTATTGAGGAGGGCCGGTTGCCCGGAAAGCAAGATACGGGAGGCTTATGGCAACGTAGGATCCTGCAAGCTGGACGTGGGACTTACTTATTCCAACTACCGGCGAAGGGAATCCGTCATGGTGATAGGCCGGACCTCGTCTTACAGGGAGTTCTCTAATTCGTTGTTCCACGAGTGCCGGCACTTGACGGATCATATGTCCTTGGCCTTGGATCTGGAGATCGGAGGGGAGCCTATCGCTTACTTGGCTGGCGATATAGGAGCCTTGATGTCCGATGAGATAAGGATGTTCATCTGCGATTGCCATCGTCACAGGAACGATATAAACGATGAGTTATGGGAAAGAAAAAAGAAGATAAAAAGAAAAAGGAATCCGTAAGACGGGAGATAGACCGCCTCGCGGATTCCTTGGATTTCGAGCCTGTCAACTTCTATGAGGTGATGGCTCGGATACGGCACTTGATGTGCCTATTATAATGAATCTATCATTCCACATAGATAACCATCAAGGAAGTTCCTCAATGACGGATTTAAGAGATATGGGATCGTCTTCCCACGTTAAGTATCTACCTGTTAACCTATATATACTGCCTTTTGGAAGTACGATCGCCGAATTGTGATCCTCGACGGAAAAATATTCCTCGTCATGCGCCGATCTATCGTCCGTCCATACCTCTCCTTGCCGCACTGGGAAGTTATCAAGAATAACCTCGTCACCATTCTTGTTTACGGCCAAGAATACTATTGTTTGCTTGCCTAGTTTCATAAATTATAATTTGCTCATTTTTCTTAATTATGAGTTACGTGAATGATTGTTTTCTCGAATAGGGCATGGCTCTATCCCCGCTTTATAAAGTTTATCTTTAGCTTCTTCGTATAGTTTCTCATACTCAAGTTTTTGACTCACTTTTCGATCTAACTTTACTCGAAGTTCAATAACTTCATCTGCACGGGCCTCATATCCCGCTGTTACACAATCACTGATGATTGTTGTTAGATCAATGTCATGTACTTCAAGACATTTGGCAATAAGATCATGATAATAACAAAGTGCTTTTTTTCTAGCTTCTTCTATTTTTTCTTTCATATCTTTTAAATTATGAGCCTTCCCGGGAAGGCTCGGTTAATACTATTCCTCTTAATAGTCTAATAAAAGACCTCATGTACTCGCAATTCTGATTGCAATCATTCATTTGATTGCACATTCGATCATTGTCTTTAGAGAGGTTTGGACAACTTTTCCAGTGAGCATTAATAGCTTCTGCCATTTCCCATTCGGCACCTGCTATAAATCCCTGATAATACGCCGGGAATGCACTACCGCTACTCCTGCTTTCAGCGAAGAAATGAGCCGCTTCTTCTACCGTCTGTCTCTTATCAATATCTCTTTCCATGATTTTAAATAATATTTAAATATTGCTAACCACACATTGTTAGTATACGGTAAACCTGTATATTTGCATTGCGTTTGGTTGGAACATTAACACCTCCAATCTGGTGAACTGTCATTCACCTCCTTGTCCTATCTCCCTTGTCCGAGAAAAGACACAAGCCCATTGTCCTGTAACTTTGGGCTTTTTTTAGTTTCTATTGTCAAGGTGTCCTTCCTTGATAAGCCATTCAATCATTTCTGTGATAGCATCAAAAAGGCTCTCCCTGCAATATGACTTGGCAAGGTTACTTCCAGCGGAATACTTTATAGTGAATTCTTTATCTCGTGGAAGTATGAATAGGTAATAGTTATATCCCTCACATTCTATTTGATCGGGTATCATGTCTATTAGCTTGGATAGAGACCAAGTGGGCAATACCGTATCTTGATACGCTTTACTTTTAATCCTTCTATATTCAAATGCGACCAGACGTTCGAACTCGTCAAGATACATGTCCGCCGTCTCCGGTCTCACCCCGGCCTCTAACAGCCGTTGTGATTGTTCTTTGTTCGTGCAAATTTGATTCATATTATAATTCGTTGTTAAAATATTCCTTATTATCCATATCTTTCCCTCAATTTATTCATCTCATCTAAAACAAGGCATTAATATTACATTTATCCCATTCTCGAACCTAAACAGGTTAGGTCCATATAAAGGGTTCGAAACAAGAACACAAGAGGTGATATCAAGAAGCTCCATGAGATTTATCATTTTAAGCACAAGCCATGATTTAAAAGGATTCCCGTGTATGTCAATGTCATATTGGGGATCTTTTATCATTTCCCCGGTCTCGCATAAATGACCCTCTCCACGACATACGGGGCATTCCTCCTCTTCCGTATAGATTATATCATCAAAACAAAACTCATAATCAACCATCCCGGTACCTGCGCAAGCCTCGCACTTATACGTTTCATTTATCATCGGGACGTCATCGTACAATTCCTTCAACCAAGACAATTCTATGATCTCATGGCATTCTTTCCTTATATTCAACACAGATGATACATCTGGCTTGTCTTGATACGGATACCTAAGACCTATCAAGGATATAGGTATTGTTATAAGCGTGATAGCGTCAGTGGCACATACCATGTCTCCTTGTTTGAACGCTTGGTTTAATGCTGGTCTATACTTGTCGTTACCGACAAATAAATTGAGGATTTTTGTTTCATTTTTCATATCTACCCCTCCTGAATAATTGTGTATTCTATCTCTTCGTCCCATGTGACATCCACCGGATCGTACTCATACTCTCCATCGGACGTGCGTATCATTACCTCCGCTTCCGGGTCTTGCTCTTGGAGAAGAGCGATTAGTTCTTTATTTCTCATGCTAATTTTTCTCTTGTTGATTTAAAGGGGCATCCCATGAAAGGAACGCCCCGGATAGATTATTAGTTCTGCTCGGCAAGTTTCTTGAACTCCCCAAGCAACATATAGATCGTGGCGATATCGTCCTTGAAACGATCCACCGTTTCCTCGTTGATGCACCATGAGTAGTTGAATACCAAGTCCATCAGTTGGTCGCACACCTCGGAGGGCGTGGTGATCTTGTTCATGAACTCGTTAAACGAGGTAAAGTCGTATTGTTTAGCTAGCATAGTTCAACTCCTCCATCTTAGAAAATCCTAACACGGACATAAGAGAATCGAATTTGTCCACATACCACTCCGGTTGCGTTTCCTTCGGGTTGTTCTTGTTTATTTGATTCTCTCCGTATTCGAGTCCTTTCTTGGATATGGAGTTGAAATATTTGGTATTCCCTTTAGAGGATTTACGGGATATACGTTCGATATATCCTAGCTCGATAGCCCTTTTGTAGAATTGATTCCTTGACACCTTGTAACCTTTATCGCTGAGTAAGTCAGTGGCCGATTTCATCACGCCCTTCGACGGGACGTAGTCAGGCAAGGGCAATCCAAGAGGGGTGGCTACTTTCTCAAGCAAAGACAGCTTGGAAACGTCATTGAGGTTCAGCATCTCGCTTACGCCCTTCACCCATTCTATTCCGGCCCGGACTTTTGTCGGGGTGACGGACACTGGTCTGGATTGGTTAATTGATTTGCTTTCTTCCAGTTTTTCCTCACAAGCGATAAAGTAACGGCGGGCTTGCTTACCTTTCTCGCTTCTTTGGATCATTGATACTTCTTTCGCCATGTTTAATGTCATTGCGTAATCTTGAAGTTCTTGATTCGCAAGGGTGTTAAATACTTTACACCCTACATAGTCCTTGTTTTCGTCGAAACCGTACTGTAGTTGTCGGTCAAACCAAGACTGGAATCTTTCCGTACAACCTAAAAAGTCGTACAAAGCTCTTGCGCTAACGGCTCTTTTTCCGTTGCTTTCTGTGATGGGGATTAACGCCCCTACGTTTGTTGTAATTTCTGCCATATCGATAGTCATTTTTTTGGCATTATAGGCAAAGAAAAACGGCTTGCCTTTCCCGTTGACTATCACCTCAAGAGGCTGGTGTCCCATTACAGTTCACCACGGGGGTACAAGCCGTATATCTTAGATACATCGATCTTACAAGCATAAAAAATGCCCGCTATATATGGCAGGCTTCCGTCTGCCTCTTGAGTATGATAGTCGCTACAAATGTACCACTTCTTTCCAAAACGCCAAATAAAATCATTGAAAAAAATCACCCTGCTTTCTCAAAAGCCTTATTGAACACCCTCGGATCAAGTATAGCGTTCGTTATCGCCGTGAACGCCTTCACGATCCCGGGCTGCTCATTTAAGTTTATTCTCACGTCCTTTCCGGTGACCTCGCTTGATAACCGGTCGCTCAGATATTCCACCTTGTCCAGTGTCAGATAGGATAGGGGGTTGTACGCCAAAGGAACGATCCCCCGCATCCTGTCACCGAAATCGCTTATCGTGATCCTCGACATCTGCGCTAGCATGTTTATCGTTGATGACAGCGAGGCGATCCGGTTTGTCATGCCCGATACCCCGTGATCCAGCAATATCTGGCTGATCGTGTAGTAGTATCGGTCTATGTGGGGCTGCACGTCCTCTTCCATGCTTTGCGTTATCTCCGCTAACGCCTCCTTGTTCGCCTTGGCTATCCGGAAGATGTTGGTGTTATAAGCGTCTATCTCTTTCTCGATAGCGTTGGCCGTCCGTTTGGCGTTATGCCTGTAGTGCTCGCTATTCCTCATGGCCTCCATGAGCGATACCGTGTAGTTATACACTTGGTCGTTCACGAAAAGTACCATGTAGGTTAGCGAGGTGACAAGGCCGTTCGTGTCCTTGTCGATCTCTTCCCAATCGTTGTATTGTTTCATATCTCACTCGTTTTAGAGAAAACAACGCTTTCGTGATCCGGCCTCAGATGGGCCATGCATGCGGATGAGTATTCGCAAAACCTCGCTCCCTCGTCCCGGAAGGCACAGCCCTTGCAAATTGTCGCCTTTGTATTGGTGCAGGGGACGAATCTCATCACTCGGATGTTTATTTCCCCTATTTTTACCGTGAACCCGGTAGGGGTGTTCCTTAATCTGTCTGTTATTTCCATTATCTTGTTCTTAAAATGGCATGTCCTTGTCATAACTCCCGTAATCGTAGAACTTGGTCATACCGTCATTATGCTTGAATTTTACTAATCCAGTAGCCCCATCTCTATTTTTGGCCACGATCAACTCCCCATAGTTGCGTTCGACGTTCCCGTTCTTGTCCTTTACCTCGATCTTGTAATACTCCGGCCTATGGATGAACATTACGATATCAGCGTCTTGTTCGATAGCCCCGGATTCCCTAAGATCTGATAGGAGGGGTTTCTTGTCCGGTCTGGCCTCGTTTCCCCTGTTCAATTGGGATAAGAGCAAGAAGGGAACCTTTAACTCCTTCGCCGTGATCTTGGCGGTCCTTGACATCTTGGCTACCTCCCGCTCACGGTTTCCTTCCCGTTCCCCGCTCTCCGCCAATTGGAGATAGTCGGCCATGATGATCCCGCACTTGCCTTGCTTCTTCAGTATCTTGCATCGTGAGCGGATGTAGTCCATCGTAACGCACGGGTTGTCATCGACATAGATCGGGAGCCTCCAAAGCTCGTTGACTGCCGTCTCTACCTTTTTGATCTCCTCGTTTGTCATATACCCGGACTTGAACCTTTCCGGATCTACGTCGCACTCGGATAGGATCAACCTGTTGGCCAAGCTTATGTCGGACATTTCAAGCGAGAATATAGCCACGGGCGTGTTGGATTTTGCCGCCGATTTGGCCAAGTGAAGCATCACGGCGGTATTGTGGGTGACTATGTAATCATCCGTTATGTACAAGGCCTTCTCATGCGATACCGATATGCACTGGCATTCAACCCTGCGGTTGGTCGGTGTCACGGACATCACGGTCAAAGGCTTGTTTCTCCGGTCCATCCTCACCCTGTCGAATTTCCTTGGGAGCGTGAAGCATTCCCTAGGGTTGTCCGCTACGATCACGAGCCTGAAACTGTTCCTTTTCCGCTCGCCATAAAGGAATGAGCGTCTTTCTCTCAAGGAACATTTATATCCCAAAGACCAGCAAAGCGTTTGTACGCCTCTCGCCAATTTGACACTCGTGGTGTTGTAACATATAGCCCCATTCTTGTCTATATCCCCATCAGTGTCAAGAAGACCGTTCAACAGTTCTACTCTTTGATCCCTACATGTGTCAATGTACATGTCCGGAATGAACTTCTCGTAAGAATGGGCGTTGAGCAATCCTAGGTTCTTCAACTCTGCCAAGTACTTATTGGCCTTCCTGTTCTCCGTGTTGGTTATTAGGTATCGATCATCTGAGGCGATAACATCGTAGTCAACCATACCTCGGATCTTGTCTGCGATAAACTTATCTGGCTTGCACCAGCTAACCCCTTTGCCCAAGATCCCATCCCCTAACAAGACTCCCATGAGATATGGTGGGATCACGAAATCTTTCCTGTCCCCGAATATCCCGGAGAAACGAGGAATGCTTATTCTGCCGGAATATCTTTCCTTGCTTATCAAGTCCATAAGCTCCAAGGTAGATACTACCCTTTCGGCCTTGGAATTGAACTTGGAAGATATTACGCTCCATAGGTGACTTCCGCAGCATTCGATCTTGCGACCGTCCGAGAACTCGACCATGTATGTCTTGACATACCCTTGCGGGAATATGCCGGTCACACGTGATTCCGTCCCGTCTACGGAGCAAACTTGGTCGCCTATCGCCAGATCCTTGTTCAGTTTCCATCCGGAAGGTGTCAAGACCTTGGCATCCATCCTTAGCGCCTTTCCCATGGAGGGCCTAGCCGCTATTATCACCAAGTTTCCCGGCTGCCATCCGTTCGTGATCTTGTTCAGGTCGTGAAGACCCGTGTCAACACCGGATCGGATGTTTTTCCTCGCCATCTCCACACGCTTGTATAAACCGTCCATGGAGCCTTTAAGGGCCTTGGATATATGCTCGCCATTAGACTTGCCGATAAGTTCCTCCATGAGGGTCTCTGAGCCGTTTATGGCCTTGTGAAGAACGTCCCCTATATCCTCGTTGGAATAGATGGCGTTCTCAAGGTCGTTGGCGATAGCCAGCCCCTTCCTCTGTATGGACCGCTCCTTGACGATCATGGCATGATCCTGTATATGGGCCGAAGACCCGATCTTGGAGGTAAGGGAAGCTATGTATATCGGCCCCCCAATACTCTCAAGCTCCCCGGATGACAGCATCGCTTGCGTGACCGTCATCATGTCTATGGGCTTTCTCTCCTTGTATAGCCCGGATATGGCCTTGAATACCGATTGGTTCCTCTTGTCGTAGAAATCGACCTCCGATAGCTCCGAGGCGATTTTCTCGAAAGCGTCGCTCTCTATGAGGCAAGCCCCGAGTATTATCTGCTCGATCTCCTTGGCTTGGGGAGGCAGCCTGCCGTCAATCGGGGACGATGTATGTGAGATCTGTGCGGTGTTCGTTCTTGCCATAATAAACCTTGTTTTTATCTATTGCGTTAATCAATGTCATTCTCATGTCAATCTCCTTGGCCCTGCTTTTTTTCTTGTGCTTCCATCCTGCGTCTGTTGCCCAGAAATTTGTGCAAGCCTTCTCTAGGGATAGTTTTATGTTTACGCCGGGATAATAGGATTGTTGAGTCTCCATGATCTTTGGATCGTCGCATATGCTCTTATATGCGCTACGGACTAAATCCAAATAGATGCTGAAATCATCTTTCCATGTTTTCTCCTTTTCTGTCTCAGGGTTATCGCCCGTGTCCGGAACGGAAGTGACGGCACCTCCCGATTTGGGGGTAGGGGGTATATTATTATTATCTTTATTATTATTCTTGCCCTTACCTTGCCCTTTATTTTCGTCACTTGCCCCTAGGCTTGCCCTTAGCTCGCCCAAAGAAAGCTTTAAGTCCTTGATTTCTTGTTCTATGTCTATGCCATTACCCTTGCCCTTATCCTCGCCCTTGTCTATATTTATAGGGTTGTATAAATCATAATTGCATAGAGTTATCACATTCATGCCTTGGGATGCGTCTGTTGTTATCATTCCGTCCCTTTTAAGCATGTCCAAGAAATTTCGGACCTTTTTCTCTGAGTCCCATTTCCATTTTTTGGAAAGAAAACTTATGGATGCTGGATATTGTCCTCTTCCGTATGTTATTTCTCTACCTCCGATACTAGCCTTAAGCTGCGTTGCCTCAAATCGTGCTGACTGTATTAAGTCTATCCACGCTTCGCACTCGCTAAAAGTCCGGGATGCTTTCCATATTCTGTGAGAAAATAATTTACGGGATAACATGATAAATCCTTTATCCATATCAGTTGTCGGCATTTTCCAATTCCTCTTTTAGGAACTTTATCAATCTTCTAATATCATCCTTACTTATTTCTACGCTTTTGGTCATGTAGTCCGAATATTCAGATATGAAAAAACTTATGCACTCATCAGATTCGCTTAATGGGCTTACCTCTAATGCTACACAAGGCTTAGATTCTGATATGAATTTCATAAATGTACTCATGTCACTATATGTTTTATATTATTAGTCAATATATTATTCCTCTATTATACAATTCCTCCCTATATTGCTCCAACGCCTTAAGGCATCGCTCCTTGTCCATGTATCCCATTGGCATTATCCCGGCCAACCTTGCGTTGCATCGGTCTATGCCATATTTGAGATCCTTGTTTGACATTCTCTTTATGTCCATGATTGCTTAATTTTAAAGTGTACTATATACTCCCCGGTCGGAACCGGGGCTTTTAAAATCTTAATACGTGAGTAGGGTAGGGCTATTTGATAGTCCTCTTGATCTCGTCCATCAACCTCTCGGTTATCCTCCTGTCGTGCCACTCGTGCCATTCGGTGAATATCCCCTTGGACACCATGAAGAAGAAACACGAGTTCTTTAGCTCCGTCTCTTGCGAGGACGTGATGCGTGACCATTTGAGTTGGTTCTTCACGTGCTCAAGTTCCTTGGCGAGCTGGTCGTTCTCCTTGGATAGGCGGTTGATACGGATGGTTTGCTGACGTTGGGTAAGCGTATTCATAACGCACCTCCTTCCATTCCTGCTAATATGAAAGCTGTCATTAATAAGATGAGAACCTTTACATAGCCTATAACATCATCCCGGTTATCGCATTCGAGCAATCCGGATGATATGAAGGTTAATAGCTTGGCGATTGTGCGCCATGAGAAGATGCTCGTTTCGTGAGCTGACGTGGTTGTGCAATTACTGTTGTTCGTTACACTCGCAATTTCATGTTCCTTGGTCATTTTGATGAAATTTGAGTTATATAAAGAAAGCCGCTGGCTCCCAACTCCGACCAAGGAACACTACATTAGATAAACTGATGCAGCCAACAGGGAAACCAACGGCTTATATCTTTGCAGGTATAGCTGTAGTAACGACATAAAAAATGCCGCATACAAGTTTACTATGTAGTGATTCCTTGGTCTTGAATCACCGCAAAGATACAACTCAAATTAAAAATGCCAAACAAATTGAAGTTTTTTTAGAACCATGGGATATATCCCGGAGGCGTGTTATCCTTGTCCTTGAATCTTTTCAGATGCTCTTCCACGTTCAACCCCTCCCTTACGAGGATGATCGTGTTCTTGTCAACCCTTACGGGTATCCTCTTGAATTGAGGCTCCGGGAGTATATCCCCGTTTGCCTTCGTGTTCGCTTTGATCGTTCTCATATAAGTTATCGTTTATAGTTGTCACAATACCGGAAGGAGTTCGCTACCCTTCCGGTGTTCAGTATCTCGCACCATACGGCCAGACCCTTGTGAGGCTTGCCGTGCACGCAATCGGCGCATCTGATACGCTCGGGCTGCTTGGTAGGTTTCTTAGCCATTCAAGTAGTCTTTTATAAGCGCGATGAAATCGTCCAGCGATCGGCATATCTCATATCTGTATCCTTGAGCCTCTACCGCCTTCTGGAATGCCTTCTGGCTGTCCTGTTGCCGGCCTTTTCTTGTCTTCATTTCCACGTACAGACCGTGATGGACGTTATTCGGGACTGACAGGAACAGATCGGCGACCCCGGCCAATGCCCCTTCCGCTTTCAGTATCGCCCCGGTTACCGTGTCCCTCCGTCCTCCGTTCGGGACGCTAAAGAAGCATCCGGCGTATCTCGGGTATTGGAGACGGAAGTATCTGACGCAAGCTTGCTGGGTCTGTGATTCGATATTCCTCATTTGTACTTGTCGTCTATCAAGATTAATACAATAAAAATTATCGCTAGGATAGCGAATATGAACGTTATTACCCCGAAGGATAATAACAGGCTTTGAAAAATGTCATTCATAATCGTAATTGTCAAAATCGTCCGGACCGTAATCCGGAATGTCGTTACCGAAATCCATGATTGTTATTTGTTGTTGGTGGTATCGGCAGGATTCGAATCTGCATCTCTCCGTCTTTTGGCGGAGTGGTCTTACCATTAGACCCACGATACCTAAATCCCCGCATATCCTCACGGACGGCGGGGATAATCATTCTAACCCAAATCTAATACCATGAAAAACACACTCTAATATTAATATCCTTAGTTCTGAATCTTTATTAAATCGGGTATCGCTCCATAAATGGGGGTACGACCATCCCATTTGTCGATAAACTGCTTATAAAGAATTTCTTTAGTCAATCCTCTCGAGGTGATTAACGCTTGTTCCGTTTTCAATTGCTCCAACTCGTTACGTTTCCGTTGCTCCGCTATCTGCTGGTCTAAAACCGATATATTGGTGTTAACCTCATTCCTGCTGTCTATTTTTTCACGTACCGCCTTGGAAAACTCAAGCTGGGCGGAGAATGTGAGTAATTGAAGGCCTCTTTTCTCGAATTCCTTATCTACTATCTGCTCAAGTCGTTTCTCAAAAAGAAGCGATCCTCCATCCGCCATTAAGCTGTCTGTCTTATGTTTACGACTCTCTTCCTTGATCAAGTCATAGATGCGAGGCTCAAGTATATTATCCTCCAATGATTGCATGAAACCGTCTTTGCCTGATTCCGTATCGGCCTTGTCTATGTGTTTGTTGTCGAAAACAACGTCTATGGCCCTGTTCTTGATAACCTTGTATGAGTAAGTGGGGCGTGCGTTAAATTCCGTATTATCTGCGGCTTTTAACGTAACAGGGCTCGCAAACTCACCTCTTTGATCAAATAATGGGACTTGGAATAATTCCGTCCCCCATTCCCAAGTGGATACCTTACCCGATACGACCTTGAAATCCTCCTTGCCTTGTTTCCCATAATTTTCCATCAATACCCCAGCGTAATTAGGTGCTACACGTTCACAAGAGGATAAAAATACCATAGCGATTATCGCTATAGTAAAAAACTTAAAACTTGTCCTTTTCATTCTTGATAAAATTAAATAGTTTGTAAATTATAAATAATGAACTAGTTAACATAATGACTATTCCTAGCCATGCGTCAACATGGTTAAAAACTCTGTTCCCTGCCGGAATAAAGGCTATGGCCAATATCAATATCCAGTGTTTGTTGATAAATTTCTTCATGATCTTTTTATTTATTAAACTTCTAGCTCTTCAATTAAGAGTTGCCCGCATCCCATGAACCATACTTGGGAAGCTGGCAATTTTTGTAGCAAGGCTATCTCTATCGCCGCCTCCTTGAACTTGCCCTTGTCATGCCCGGCCTTTTGCCTGATGAAGGATTGCGTCCTTGTTATAAGATCCCCGTCCCCTTCTTTGGGATCACGGGTTATGATCTCCTTACATTCTATCATCTTGTCCTCGATGGACTTGCCGGAGTCGGACAATGATCTCTCTATCTCTTCTTTGTCTATGTCAACGACTCTCTTGTTGACATCCGCGTTGAACGGGAACACGTCCATGATCATTGTCTCCGTTACCGAGGCGATGGTATAATCCGCCAATGTACCCTTCATGCCGTCTTCCAATACGGCGATGGCCTCTTTTAGATTAGAGGCTTGGGCTAACATGGTAGCGGCTGTTTTCTTCTCAGACCCGCTCTTCTCGTCCAGCGTGATGAAATAAACCTTGATCTTATAGAACCGGTCACCGTTTTCGTTGAAGAACAACTCGGATAAACGAGCTCGTTTGATGTCTGTTACCGTGAATTCACCCGTGATGAAGGGGCGGATCTCCTCGATGATGCGAGCTTCCGCTTCCGTAAAAGACAGGGCATCTACTAAATAAGGTTCCGTTACTTTCTTTTGCATACCGTTCTCCAACATCTTCTCGTAGGAGACCTTACATTCAAAATAGTTGTGCATGTCGCTAATAGTTTATGTTGTATTTCTTTCTTTCAAACTGTGGGACATACCCCTCGCAAGGGGTGTTTCCGTCAAATAGGGCCGAAGCCCTTGTAGTTTCCCCATCTTTTTTAGACGGGTCTTTCCAATGCTTTTGCCGTTGATGGCAAAGGCAATGTCTTTTACAGCAATCCTCATTGAGGCAGTATTTAAGATCTCTCATTATCGTATCTCTTATAGGTTTCCAGCTTCTTGACCTCCTTTTTAAGGAGTCTGGCCGCATCCATGTATTTGACGCTGCCATAAGGAGCGGTAATAATAATGTTCGCATGCCTAACGATCTTTTCTATTAAGTAATTTGGAGGCCTGTCACTTTTTCTCATGATTAGAAATTTGAGAGGTTTCTCATAAAATCGTATTCGGATATGTCCCGTAGGAATACCGAGAAAAGCACGTCCTTGACACGTTCGTAGAGATCCATGAACTCGGCCTCGTCCATCTTGTCGAAGGCTATCGACTTCGGGATCTCTATCCATTCCTTTCGGGATATGCTGTAGGCCGTATCGCAATGCCCGGCGGCGATCTCTACAGTCTTCCGGAAGCACTCCACGCTCTCCTTGAAATGCGCCGTGGTCTTCTCGTTCTGGTAAGACCATGCGCAATTTATCAAGGCGAAATACTTCCTATGGAAATCTATGTTCCGTGCCAGCGTTATCTTGGCCTTGTATATCTTGCCTAGCTTGAGCTTTTTCTTCTCGTCATAGTCGGAATCATAGCATGGCCTCAATCCGCTGGCGGTGTTGAGCAAGTATAGTTCCATGGTCAGAACGGCAATCCATCGTCTTCTCCAACCGATGGGGCGTTGTTGATATCCTCCGGTGAGGGGATGTTGCTCTTGAACGTGGATTCCATCAAGTCACCTATGCCATAATAAACGCCTTCCTTTCGTTCCTCTTTCCTTGGGGCGCAAGACACATAATGCGTATAGGTGCGGTTGTCGAACGTGACAGGCTCTTTTTTCTCCCCGATCGAGATATTGAGGAAGATCTTCTCCCCCTTGGCCGTCATTACTTTTTTCATCAACTCCTTCGGTATGTCGCTCAAGCAGATTGAGCCGTATAAATTTGCCATAATGTTATGATTTTAAATTTTAGATTTATAAGCGGGGCGGTCGGTTATTCGCTACGGCGGGGATAACCACCGTCCCGTAGCCACGGCACGCGTGGATTATTTTTTGTTGAATGTTATAGAGTATGACATCTTGGCTATCCTTATCGCCGGATGGATCGTGTATATCTCCCCGGTCTCGTCATCAACGACCGTGGTATTGTCCGGCACCGTTTTCAGAAACGCCTCCCGTTCTTTTATCTTGGCATCGAGAATCGTCCTTTCCTCGATCAACCTAGCGTAGACCGGGTCGTTGCAATTGGAGTGGTCGTAGGATACGCCTACCTCCTTCATCTTGACCGTGGCCCCGTTCCAAGAGCGCTCCTTCCCGTATTTCTCGATCTCGGAAAGGACAGCGTCCTTCATCCGGTCATCGTCCAGCGTCCTCTTGATGGTCTCTTGCATCGCCTTTAACTTGATGACGTGTGATACGGGGTCTACCTCCCCTTCCAGTACCGGGTTCAAAAGGTCTATGGATAAGGCCTCGATCTCGCTTCTCGTTAGCGGGGTCTTGCCGCTTAGCTCTAGTTCTTTGCTCATGACAGGTTGTTGTTTATTTTATAGTTGTTGTATATCTCGATAATGGATTCCATCTCAACCTTTCCGGCGATGTAAGCCTTGTTTATAAGGCTCTCCACGGAGAAGGGCTGGTTGGATTCCTTGGCCTTCTTCTCGTTCTTGTATATCCACTCCGATATGGATTTCATGGCGCTCTCGTTGTTTATATGATCTCTCGTAAGCTCTTTCTTCTGGTTTGAGCTTGCCGTTTTTTTAGGCAGCTCCTTTTGGGCGGTATTACCGTTCGCTATGTTAGCGTCCTCGTCATCGTCGGCCACGATGCCAAGGATGGCGCAAAAGGCGTATCTCTTGGCGTACGTGATGGCCGATCCTATGGATTGAGCGTCCGCCGCATTGGATGGCATCCTTACCTTGGACGATATCCATTGGCCGGAGGAATGAAGCAGTATGGTCCGGATAGAGTAATCATCCTCTATTAGCTGACATACAGCAAGCTCGTTATCGGCTAATGGTTGTTTCGCCGCCCTTTTGCATTCGGATAGGTCCGCGTACTTAAACTTGTACTCTAGTCCAGTTTTAGTCTTTACCTTGACCTCTGAATTGAGGCTTGGTTGCTCTAGCGACCCTTGGAACTTGGCCAACGCTATGGCTAATTTGTCAATCTCTTCTGATTTGTCCATGTTGTCTTGTATTTAAATTCGTCAGCCTCCGGGAGTCGAACCCGGACTAAGACCATCGGCCGCCCTGCCCTTATTACCGTGTCCCTTTCCACCGGGCCAATGATATCGTCATGGCCTACCACTTGTCTAGGATATCGGTTGCCGGTCTGGGTCGGGGTTGCACCTCGTAAGGGCGGGATGTTACCAATTATATGAATCACATAGGAACCTAAGTTCCTCCATGCTCTCCTCATATTCCTCGTTGTCTTCCTCCCCGTCGTACTCGTAATCTCCGTCGGGGTCTTTGATGTAGATGTCTCTCATATATCTTGATTTGTGGGCCTCCGGGAGTCGAACCCGGCCATCCCCATGTTAGGGGCGCTCTACCGATAAGCTAAGGCATTGAATTTATTCGATCTCAATAATCTCGAATTTTCCTTTCTTTATATATATCTTATGATTGTAGTAATCTTTGATTATTCCATGATCGGAAACTGTATTTATGTTCCCTGTGCAATCCTCAACATATGAGTTATCGTAAGCCTTGACCGTGGCAGAGCCGTAAGCCTCGACCTTGGCAGAGTCGTAAGCCTCGACCGTGGCAGAGTCGTAAGCCTTGACCGTGGCAGAGCCGTAAGCCTCGACCTTGGCAGAGTTGTAAGCCTTGACCGTGGCAGAGTCGTAAGCCTCGACCGTGGCAGAGCCGTAAGCCTCGACCGTGGCAGAGCCGCAAGCAAATGATTTAGCATTAGAGGTGTGTTCTTTTCTTGTGTAAATACCGGCTTCGGCTAATTCCTCTTCAGAAAAGTTATTTTCTAGGTAATTTGCGTCAATCATCTTGGATGCACTCAAGACCCAATACCAATTATTGGTTATTGCTTTCAGCAAATCTTGTTTGCTTTTTGCGTTTAACCCCATCCTGTATCCATCTTGACAAGCGTTATGTTTTTTAGCCCGTTCAAGCAGATCCTTCTTTAATTCCTCGAATGTCTTCATTATTTCTCGTTTATAAGTTTTATAATATCTTTCCTGATTTGTATAAGCTCCTCCTTGCTAAGAGAATTTAGCTCGTCTAGGATATCGTCCTTCCTCGATCGATTCGGTCTTGATGGGGCTTGTACCACGTACAACACCCCGAAATCATTTTTCTGACTCATAAGTCATTATAACTATTTGGTGTACCACAATAAAGATTGATATGATCGATAAGATCAAGAGGTGAATATTGAATGGCTTATCGTACCACTCAAATATTGACACTATTGATATTAGTCCTAGTATGGTAGCGGAGATCATCCTAAAAGAGAAGACGATCACGCTCTTTGTGGCCCGGAATATCTTCCAGAGCCACGCTTGGTTTCTCTTTATCATATGTTGTTGATTTAAATTGATCGATGTGAAAAGGCCTCATATCCTCACGGACGGAGACCTGCGTTGCAATGTCTAAAACTATTTGTGACTTAAAAATAGATGAATAAGCACCCTCTAGGGGTGAAACGTGCTCCCTGCCGGGCTTGAACCAGCGACCTCCCGGTTATGAGCCGGATGCTCTCGACCAACTGAGCTAAGGGAGCGTTTGCCGGGGAATCCCACCCCGGCACAGTTTAAGTAAAAACTAATATTCCTTCCTGCCTCACGGCGGTATATTAAGGTCTTGGTAGCTTTATTACACATAAACATGTCAAACAGTGCAAATGGTTTCGTCCCGCCTCCGGTCTTGCTCCGGAACCTGCGAGTCTTTGGCTCTCTTGGCGGGATTGCTTAACTTTACGGCGCTAAACATAAATATTAAGCTTATGAAATTAACAGATGAACGTTTGGACGAGATAACGTCCGAGATTTTAAAGAAAGCGGGTAAGTTCCGTTGTCCTATTTGCGGTTCGACTTCTGGTTTTACCTTTCCCGAAAATGAATTCGAGTTGCTTTCTGCTACCAAAGAAGGACAAAGCCTTGTCTTCAAGGAGGGGGAAAATGATTATTTTCGTTTATTCCCATTGACTTGTGATAATTGCGGCTTCGTGGCGAACTTCAATCTCCAGAAGATTGATAGGTTTTTAAGGCAAAAAGAGAAGTAGCCACGTCTTCGTTATCTTTTCTAAAGAAACTTTTGGTCGATCCGTTCGTCTTTTGATCATGATTTTCAGATGATGTGCGGATCGATTTTATAGTGTCTATAAATGATTCCACGATTTTTTTAATTGTAATGCCCATATCCTTTATATATTTAATGTTAGCTCCCCCACAACCTCCAACGGTTTCGAACCCGAATCGTAGACGGGTAGGGGAGTGTATCGTACACCCTCCATGATGGTTAACCAATGCCGCCGCCGGCATAACACCAAAAGGAAACATGGAGGATCTTATAATGTAAGCTATATCCCATCGTGGGTCACGGCGCATATATCGCTATCACGTTACCTTGATATAGCCGGGAACCTCACGACGTTGAAGGCGTCGCTGCGTTCCGGGTCACAATATGTCAAAGATCTTTTTTAGTAGGCATCCGGGAATCGAACCCGGAGCGGCGAGAATCGAAATGCTTGCAAGGCTTATTACCGCTTCCGGCAGTGACGCTTCACTAGCCATGCCCTTTGTGTTAAACGACCCTGTTCCTCTCAATGAACCGGTCGATGCTTCTTAGCTCGTACCATATCGTGTTGCCGAACTTCGAGAAGGAGATCTCCGCTTTCTCCCTCAATGCCCGTAGGAATTTCTCCGAGCATCCTAGGTACGACTCTGCCTCAGACTTCGAGAGCCATGTCTTTTTGATTGGCTCCACCTTTCCGGTCTTTCTCTCTCGTGCCATAATCCATTATTTCAATCGGGTTACGGATATACTATCCACTCTTCCTGCCACAGAGGTTTTAAATAAATATCCTTTCTTTTTCAGTCTGGTTGCAGCGTATACCACACTTCTATCCTTTATGTCTTTCCTTGCGATCTCTACTGTTTCTCCTATAGGTATCGATAGTAATGTTTCTGATACTAGGATCTTTTTTTTGATAATAGCTTTGTTCATGTTCTATATTTTCCTATTTTTGCTTATTGCATTATTTAGTTGCATTGTCAAATTGCTTTGTTCAACTTGACAATGCAAATATATAGACTATATTCTAATAATTCTCATATTTGCGAGAATATATACTCGGTATTAACATTAATTATACAATGCGCTTATGGATGCAAAGGATAGAATTTCTAAATATATTGATTTTAAAGGTATTAGTGTTTATAAGCTTGAGGTGGATGCTGGATTCTCTAATGGATATTGGAGGAAAACAAAAAGTATTTCGGCTAATGCTGTTGAAAGTATTCTTAGACTATATTCCGATTTAGATCCTGTGTGGGTTATTACCGGAAAAGGCGAAATGCTAAAACAGCTGTCAACTCAAGAGGTGTCGGATAACATCATACCGTTATCCCATCCTAAGACCCCGGATAAGATATATCCGATGTCAGAGTTCAACTTGTATGATATAGATGTCTCGGCAGGGTTAAGCCGGTTGTTCTCGGAGGATGGGGATCGGAACAAGGCTTACCTAGGGAAAATATCAATACCGAATATGCCTAAATGCGACGGTGCAGTAAAGGTGATAGGTGATTCCATGTACCCGTTGCTTAAATCCGGTGATATAATAGCGTACAAAGAGGTGCATAGCATAGAATCCGTGCAATACGGTGAGATATACATATTGCAGATCGAGAATGATTCCGATGTGTCTGTCGTGGTTAAATACGTGAAGAAGTCAAGTGAGGGTAATGACTACTTGAATCTAGTGTCATATAATAAGGAGCATGACCCGAAGGACGTGAGGAAGGAGAGTATAACAGCTTTGGCGAGGGTGATTTTGTGTATAAGACAATTTAGTATAATGTGATATTTAAATTGACGGTATGAGATTTTTATTTACAATTTGTCTCCTGTTTTGTTGCGTTAGCCTATTCTCTCAATCTGAGAAGCTGACTAATGATGATATCATGAATATGTTGAGCATTGGTTTTTCGGAGGAAGTTATATTGACAAAAATAGCGACTTCGGATTGTGAGTTTGATACAAGTATCGATGCCTTGAAAACAATGAAGGAGAAAAATGTGTCAGATAATATTATTATGGCTATAATGAATTGTAAATCAATTATAAGCCATGATAGGTTTGCAGAAAACGATAAGATTGGAATTTATTATATTGAAAATGATGTTTTATCAAAAATTTATCCTTCTGTGTTTTCAGGTCAAAAAACAAACACTTTGGGATCTGCCTTGTCTTATGGACTGGCAAGTTCGGATATAAAATCGACGATAAGCAACTCTGAATCTGACTGCAAGATAAAAGATGATACACCTGAGTTCATGTTTTATTTTGGTTCTAATTCAAACGATGACTTGTCTAATTGGTGGTTTTATGCAGCATCATCGCCAAGGGAATTTGTTTTAGTCCGTCTTGATGTCAAAAAGAAAAAAAGAGAAATGAAGGTTGGATCAGTAAATATATATTCAGGGTCAAAGATTGAGATAGCTGAAAGGCACCTAATACCATTTAGTATAGATGAGACAGCTCCAATGGTATTTAAGGTATATCCAAAACAACCCTTAGAGGATGGAGAATATTGCTTTTTTTACCAAGGCATCATTCCTCAAGGTGGATACACAAATCAATCGGTATTTGATTTCTCTATAAGATCTGGTAAAAAAATCAATAAAAAATATAGAGAGCGATGGGGAAATGAGTATATGGATGATGCTTATCATTGATTTGCCCTTGTCTAGTGTAAGATGATTGATATTGGATAAAACAACATGGGAAACTGGGAGAAAAAGCAGGATGAGAAACGTGAATTGCGTGAGCGAGACAAGGCAAGCCGGGAAACTTTAGGTAAGTTTTTCTATGATTTGGCAAAACTGGTTTTTACGGCTATGGCCTTGGTTGGCGGGGTGTCGTTAATTATAGATGAGCCACAGGCAAAGCAAGTGATATTGTTGGTTGCCGGTCTTTGTTTTACAACATTGTTGGCGTATATTGGTTTTTTAATATTAAAACGGCGATAATATGGATTTCATGATTATGTTTTTTTTGGTAGGAGCGGTTATTGCGGCAGGTATAGCTATTTGGCTTAATACTAAGTCTGGGAAAAAGTGGCTTGCTAGCCTTTGATTGATATTCTCGTGGGTCTCATTATATAGAGACCCACTGTAAAGGATCAAGCCTCACTATACCTGTACTCGACAAGACATCTGGCCAAGTCCATGAGATCGGACATGCAATAACGGGCTTTTTCCGCAATATCCGATTCCGATATTAGCATCTCCTTGGATATGAACAATAAGCTCAATACAAGTGAATTTGAGAAACTTGATATAGACTTGCCAAGCTGCGCTAGATCGCATACTTGATCCTCTGTGAGGTCTGGGAACCTCCTCTTAAACTCGCACGATTCCATGTGATATAGATTTAATGCCGGACGTGATTGACCGTACTTTTATAAAACATCTGGTAGGCGAATAAGTTCAACGGGTGATGGGTATTCACAACATTTTAAAACGATAGGATATGGATTTCATGATTATGCTTTTTAGTGCGTGCTCTATAATAGGAGTTGGTATATTGGTGTGGTTCAAAACTCCATCAGGAAAGAAGTGGCTGGCGAGCCTGTGAGATCGTCACCAAAAATTAGAACACGTCCAGTAGCAATTAAAGAAGGAGGTCCGGCCTCAGTGTACTGAACAAGGGCAAGTAAAAAACAAGCCCATCCGCTAATAACGGGTGGGCATTATCGTTAGTATAATCGCGAATGTGTCGCAAATAAAATATATAGTATTTATATAACTATGATTTACAACAAAATAGGTGCTTGAAATAAATAATTACGAGATATATAGGCGTAATGTTAGTTTGTTTTGCGTATTTTATTGATAATCAATAATATATTTTGATTTGAGGTATAAAATAATAACGTTTTTCAATAAAAATAGCGGCAAATCTAGGCTTATCTATTACTTATTTGTAGATTTGTGTCGCAAATTTGTCGCGAATTCGCGACGCAAATATTAGCATCATGGGAAACATAGCGTATTATCTGGACACAAGGAGGGCAAAGAAGGACGGGACGTATCCCGTAAAGTTGTACGTAAGCCATCATAGGAAGTTTTACATAAAGACTTCATACACCTCAAAGGACGATGAGTGGGAATCCAATCAATATTCTAAGAAAGCTCCTAACCAAAAGGCTAGGAACATGGCGTTAAGGTCAACGATAAACAAGGCGGAGGAGGTCATGTACAGGCTGGAGATGGAAGGTAGGCTCGCTGGGACATCTGACACTACATTGAAAGCCATGATAGAGGAGGCGATATCGGGTAAGCCTAGAAATGAAAGGACGCTAGTCACGTGCTTCGATGAGTTCATTGCTACCAAGAGCCGGGATAATACCATAAAGATGTATTCGGGTAGCCGGGACAAGGTGATTGCTTTTGGTAAGGATCGACCTATATCAGAGATCGACAAGAGGTGGATCATGGACTTTGACGAATACATGAAGAGGGCAAGGCTAAGCGTGAACTCAAGGGCTATCCATCTTAGGAACACACGCGCTGTAATGAATTACGCTATAGACGAGGGATATACTACCAATTACCCGTTTCGTAAATTTCCGATAAGGGGGGAGGAGACAAGGAAGAGATCGCTATCATTGGATGATCTCGTAAGGCTAAGGGATTATGATTTCACGGATGATAAGAAAAAGTATGGGGATCTCTTCATGCTCATGTTTTATTTAATCGGGATAAACGGAGTCGATTTATTCGGTGATTGTAAGATAGTTAATGGAAGGCTGGAATACAGGAGATCGAAAACAGGTAAACTATACTCTATAAAGATAGAGCCGGAGGCCATGGAGATAATAAACAGGTACTCCGGGGACGGGAAGGTGGTGAAAATACCGGAGAAGGTAGGAGGGTATCGCTATTTCCTTACGAGAATGTCAATAGCTTTTAATAAGATCGGAAAGGAAAACGGAGGAGACTCGTTGTTCCCGGGCTTATCCTCGTACTGGGCTCGGCACACGTGGGCTACGATAGCTGCCTCTCTCGACATACCCAAGGAGACCATATCGGCGGCTTTAGGCCATGAGATCGGTTCGCCAATTACATCTATTTATATAAGGCTGGATCAAAAAAAGGTGGATGAGGCCAATCGAAAGGTAATAGATTACGTCAACTCCTACGGTAATAAAAACGGTAAATAGGGAAAATAGACCAATAAAACACGCCCGTGTCAGAAAAAATACGGGCGTTATACTTTTGTAATGCGACAAATAGAACTATTTTGTCCTTTCGACCAAGATCTTTGAAATTCGGACTTGCAGTTGTTGCAACTCAATATTATTCAGTTCTTCCAAATCAATGTTCGCTATTTTTACTTTCCGGTTTTCATCAAGGGAATTTTTCTTCTCCTCGAAAAGAGCGGTCACTAACTCGTCTATTTGCTCTTTGATTTTTTGAGCCTTCAGCTCATAATTGGTAGTTCTTGCCATGGCATTGTTATGTTATTAGTTAAATACTATACAAATTTAGGGAATATCCACGATACAATGATCATCACCCTTTATTTTCTTTATCCTTTTCCTCCAATACCTTTTTCAACCTGTAAAGGCTGAGTATGTCGGATTCGAACGTTGGGTTGGACCAGTTCCTCCTCACCGAGTTTGTCTGGACGGAAATGAATTTCCGGAGGTCAAATATATACTCGCATTGACTCAGCCGGATTTCGTTAAAGGTTATCTCGTAGTTGTCGAACCACGCCAAAAGTTGTTTTAGTTCCTCGTTCATGATATAAAAGATTAACTCCCGCAAATATACCCATTTTAACCTTGCGATTTTAGGATATAAATAATTTTGTCTATATTTGCTGCGAATTCATTTTTGTGACTTAGGATGTTATGTTTAACAATATAATATAGTCACGTTATGGATTTTTCTAACAACTCATCTCAAAGGCAACAAGTGGACGTTTATTGTCCGATCCATCATAACTGGATCGGTCATTATGATTATGGCTCCAAAGGAGTCTACTACTGCTGGTGCAAGAAATGCAAGAAAGAAATCAAAATCGTTATGGGAAAATGAAGAGGTTGACGCAAAAACAAGAGAATTTCTGTAATTATTATATCGAGTGCGGCGGGAACGCTTCCGAGGCGTACAGGCGTGCCTACTCTTGCGAGAAATGGAAAGATAAGTCCGTATGGGAGAAGGCTTCGGCTTTATTGGATGATGTCAAGGTTCAGTCAAGGGTCAAGGAACTTCAAGAGGAGCAGAAAGTTGAATCTGATATAACCAAGGAGAGATTACTAAGCGAGTTAGGAAACATAGCGTTCTCGTCCATCGCCCATCTTCATAACACATGGATAGAGCGCAAGGAATTTGAGAGCTTGACGGACAAGGAGAAGTCCGCTATCAAGAGCATATCTACGAAGGTTATGAAGAAGAACATAGGCACGAGCGATGATCCGGAGATCATTGACGTGGAATATGTCAAGATAGAGATGCACGACAAGTTGAAGGCTATAGAGCGTATCTGTAAGATGCTTGGCTTTGACGCTCCAACCGTTGTAGACCTTGGCAAATCGCTGATCGGAATAGATACCGGAATAGATGATTAGTGTTCTGTTTTTAAATAAATGGCTATGTTTGTTAGAAAAAATACGAGGTCTATAATTTTATAATTGTTCTATATTTAATATTTTGGGAGCGGAGACGGATAATAAGAGGATAATAAGCTACAAGAGGTTCAATCCGAACTTTCACCATTTGAAGCTGGCGTTGGGGAATGACGATATAAGGTTCATCTTCATGTATGGGGGATCGTCTTCCGCCAAGTCTTTCTCTGCGGCCCAAGCGTTCTTATTGGAGTGTATATCCAAGGGCTATAACACCATGGTATTCCGCAAGACCGGGGCAACCATAGCGGATAGTATCTACAAGACGTTCCAAGAGGCTGCTAAATCATTGCGTATAGAGTCTTTTTTCAAGCCTATTGAGAACCTTATACGATGCTTTAACGGTTCCTATATCCGATTTAAGGGGCTTGATGATTCGGAAAAAATCAAGGGCCTTGAATCCTATCAGTACGTGTTTTGCGAGGAGATATCCGAGTTCGATGAATCCGACTTGAAACAGATAAGGAAGCGTCTCCGTGGTCGCAAGGGACAGAAGATCGTAGCTCTATTCAACCCGATATCGGAGGATCATTGGATCAAGAAAAAGATATTTGATACCGAGACATTGACCGAGGTGGACAATCACCTGTACGGGAGGCTCAAGGACAGCGTAACAGGCAAGGTACTGCCTAAGGAATATTCCGAGGTCGGGAGGAAATGGGTCAATTCTGAGCGGACCATATACAATCCAAGAAAAAAGACTTACGAGACGCACCGCCCGGATATGGTTATCATCAAGTCCACCTATCTTAATAATTTCTGGGTCGTAGGGTCTCCTGATGGCACGTATGGCTTTTATGACGCTCAGACGATAGCGGATTTCGAGAGGGACAAGGAAAGAGATTACGCTTATTATCTGATATACGCTTTGGGCGAGTGGGGAACGATAAGGACGGGTGGCGAGTTCTTCCACGCCTTCGACCCCGCCAAGCATAAGGGCAAGTGCCCATATGTCAAGGCTCCCGTGCATATATCGATAGATAACAACGTCCTACCTTATATCTCCATCTCTTTTTGGCAGGTTGATACTGGGGATATAACGAGGATAAGGCAGATTCACGAGGAAACTCCGTCCGATCCGTTCAACACGGTCACCAAGGCCGCCGAGATCGCCGTTGAATATCTGGAGGGGATAGGGCATGATGATATGGTCTATCTTTATGGGGATGTATCGACCAAGTACGGGAATACGATAGATGAAGATAAGAGGTCTTTTTTCGATAAGTTCAAGGAGGGTATAGACAAGAGATTCCGTAGCGAGGACAGGCTGCCTAGATCGAACCCTTCCGTATCCATGACAGGAGAGTTTATCAACGCCATATATTCAGGAGATATAAAAGACGTGTCCATCATGATCGACGAGAGTTGCGAGATATCGATAAACGATTATATCATCGTAAAGAAGGATGTCAACGGGGCGATGCTCAAGCAGAGGGTAAAGGATAAGATTACGGATCAGTCCTACGAGAAGGCCGGTCACCTTAGCGATACCAAGCGTTATTTTATCACGGAAATATTAAAGGATAGGTATACGGCTTTCTCGTTGAGAAGAAAAAGAAACACTATAAAAGAAAGCGATATGAGATATTATGATCAAAGCATGGTGGATTTGTCCGGATTGACCGGATTGGTTGAGATTCATCCGGATAATGGAGGAAAGTTCGTCTACGCTAAGTGCATGGTTAAGGGAGGATTTGTTTACATTACGGACGCTTCAATCCTCGATGATCGTATAAAAGAGGAGGATATGGCCTCAAGGCTGGGGAAAGGCGATCTTTTGGTGCATGTTGAATGTGATAAGTTCAATGCTACATACGTTCGAAATCTAAGGGATTATCTCAATGACGTCCGAGGCAGGAGCTTGCCGGCGAATGTTGCGGGAAGAATAGAGGCACATTCTGAATTTATTCGGAATCATTTTCTTTTTCGTAAGGATTACGATGAAGATGACGGATACTTGAGGTTTGTTGAAAGCGTCTTGGATTATAGGGAAAAATCGGATATTGAGGCTATAAGCGTATTGTCAGCACTGGCTGAGCGCATAAAAAACAAGACCTAGTAATTTTAGTGATAATTGTTTGATGTTTATCCGAATATTGTTATATTTGCGGTAACATAAAAATAAAGAAATTAGAGCCTAAGAGCCATACCCGGCGGGAGCCATATCCTGTGGGGTATGGCTCTTTTTTATTTGTACGCTATGAGTTGGTATGACAAATTATTGCCTTCGATATTGAGGTTTGACACTAGATCGAGTGTCAAGTCAATGTCTATGCTGGGGCATGTCGGCCAAGTGGATGTGGACAATGGGGGGAATATATGGTATATGTCCGGATTATCCTCATTGCTTGAACGTAATGATTTTAAAATTGATATGTCATCTATTCCCGGAAAGGCGTTAGCTCTGAGAGTCTGTACGCCATTCGCTACCGTAACGGACAGGGCCGGCTCCATGTTCTCTAATGGCAAGTTTTATGTCGTGGATAAGAATGACAACGAGCATGGCATGTATAAGACAAGGGATGGAAAGACCGACTCCTTATATCCCCGATTTGAGAAGATGAGAAGATTCCTGTCTCGTCCAAATCCATTGCAAAGCGGAAGGCAGTTTAACAAACAGGTCGAGATGACCATGAAAGCCTTTGGCTTTTGTCCGATATTCACGTTAAGGCCTATACAGGGAGAGTTGCCCATATCCATGTGGATCATTCCCCCGGAGTTATTCCATGTGATCCTTAGCGGTAAATTGTGGTCTCAAAGTGATTTGGAGGGGATAATATCAGAGGCGTACATAGAATGGAATGGAGAGAGGATCAACTTGGAGAAGGATGATTATTTCATCGTGTCAGACTCGACCGCTATCATTGGTGGGTATCAGTCAGAACTAAGCTTTGAGACTACGGTAGATAGCTTGTCAAGACCGGTAAATAATTGGATCAATCAGATGTCGGCCCGTAATACGTTGATAATCGATGGTGGGCCAAAGGGTATAATCTGCGATGATAGCGGAGGTGATATATATGGGAATAGCTCCTTGACACCAAAGGAGCAGAGGAATCTGAACGATAATTTCAAGAGGAAGTACGGGCTGGTTGGTAAGCTGTACTCCATCTTGGTCACCACGGCCAAGTTAAAGTGGGTACCGATTACGCATAGCTCAAAGGACCTTATGCTTCATGAGGAGGATGAGTCTTGCCGTAATATAATATCTAATGCTATCGGGCTTAATCCTAACGTATTGATGCCTGATAGTAAATTCGCTAATTTACAGGAGGCCAAGACCGCGGCTTATCAAGACTTGATCATACCCGACTCCGAGAACTACACGGAGATCCTTACGGAGAATATCGGTTATGAAGGAATGAGGATAAGGCTGGATTACTCGCATATATCCTGCTTGCAGGAGGACAAGCTAAGTTCCGCTCAAGCGTTCTCTACGTCATCCACGTCGGCGAGAGAGCTGTATGGCATGGGATTGATAACGATGCAAGAGGCAAGAAGGGAGATCGCTAATTACATGGACATAAACCCCGATGATCCAGAGGGGAATTTTAAAGATAACAAGGAGGAAATAAGTAATGAAAGTTAAGAAGATAACAATAGGGAAGCAATATAAGCGGCTTCCTTTCGACGTGAAGGAAATGGCGTTGGATAGCCGTAAGATCAGCGGATACGCCGCTATTTTCGGCGTTAAGGACAAGTCGGATGATATCTTGATAAAGGGATGCTTCGCTAAATCTATAGCTGAGAGAGGCCCCGAGAGCCAAGCGAACGATAAGATCATCCTTTTATGGATGCATAATATGAGTGAGCCTATAGGTCGTATCACCAAACTCGTAGAGGATGATAAGGGACTTTATTTCGAGGCCGATATTGACGATATCCCATTAGGAGATAGGGCTATCAAGCAGATGGAGTCAGGCACTATCAATCAGTTCAGTTTCGGGTACTCGTACGTGTGGGACAAGGTTGATTATGATGAGAAGATGGACGCTTATATCGTCAAGGAGGTCGTATTGTATGAGATTTCACCTGTATCCATTGGGTGTAATGGTATGACGGAGTATACTGGACTCAAGTCTGAGGATGACATAGCCGAGCGTATCGAAAGCCTTAGGGAGGATATCGAGAATGAGTTGGCCGTCATGTCCGTCTCTAAGAAATCAAGGATGCAAGAATTATTCGGAAAGGTATGGGCACTCGCTAGTCTTGAGCCGGAGAGAGGTCGAAAAGACTCCATGGCAAATCCACTCAAGGACAAGGGAGCCGAACATGCAAGGAAGAGTCTATTCAATATAGAATTCAATTAATAATCAAAAAGAGAACAAAATGAGAGGTTATTTTAAAAACAAGAAGTATTGCTGGATGATGGCGGTATTCGCTATCGTCACGTTAGTGTTATCGATGTTGTCTCCAGACACGAGCGTGGTGTCTTTGGCCGGTCTAGGGTTGTTGGGGTTCGTTGATTTGGAAAGCATGGATGAGGATCAAAAAAAATTCATCAAGGGATTGGATGATAAGCTAGAGGAGATCAACATGAAGTTCTTGAAGGACACTCTCCCTAAAAGCGACTACGTCAAGGAGCTTACGAGCTTAACCGAAGCCATGAAAGACTTGAATGATAACGTATTGTCCGATAAGATCGACAAGAAGGATTTTGATACTTTCAAGGAGAACGTGCTCGGAGAATTGGTCAAGATCAAGGCCGCCATGGAGAAGACCCCGGATGGTGGATTTAGGATCAAGGGTTTGGAGGATCAGGTAAGGGATCAATTGAAGTCCTACATCAGCAAGGAGCATAATGGGCGAGAGGTCGTGGACTTGAAATCGGCTTGCAAGGCGATGCCGGGAAATAAGTTGAACATCACCATTATCCCTAACGTGAAGGCTAACACTCCTATTACCTCGGCTGTCACTACGACGGGTGTCCCCATGAGTCCGGGCGTGGTATTCGATCCATCTATCTCTACGCCCCCTTTAGCTGAAAGTGAGCTTCGGCAGTTCGCCAATGTCGCCACGATCAACGCCCGTACTATTATTTATACGCAACTAAAGGATTCCACGGGAGACGCTGAGTGGGTTCCGGAGGGGGGATTGAAGCCTTCTATGACTGCGTCTATTGAGGAAAAAAGCATAACGGCGGGTAAGGTAGCGTTAACCGCCACGTTGACAGATGAGGTCATCACGGATTTACCTCAGTTGGTAGCAGAGATAAGGAGCGAGATCATCTACAAGATCGGGGTCGCCGAGGAAGAGGGGATATTGTTCGGCTCTGGCTCCAATGGTAAGATCAAGGGGGTTTTCTCTGATATCCCGGAGTACTCGCTAACCTCGGTAAAAGTCACTCGTCCTAATAATTTTGATGCGATCGTGGCCGCTTATACCCAGATCGTATCTACATCAAAACGTAATTACACGCCTAATTTAGTTCGTGTAAATCCGGTTGATCTTGCGAACATGAAGCTTACCAAGGATGCCAATGGCGCTTATCTATTCCCCCCGTTCACGCTGCAAGACGGGTCGCTGATCTCGGGCGTGCAGATTAAGCCGTCCACCACCATTACCGAGGATGAGTTTTTCATCGGGGATTTCCGCTATTTGAATATCCGGGACTATCAACCATTGAGCATCACTTTCGGATGGGTCAACGATGACTTCCAGAAGAATCAGGTGACAATGGTGGGTGAGAAGAGATTACTGGCTTACATCAAGTCTAATTACTTGACAGCATTCGTAAAAGGTAAATATTCCACGATCAAGGAGGCTATTGACGCTAATCCGGCGAGCGATAGCCCGGAAGTTGGGAGTTAAACTATAATAAGATAAAGATATGAAAAGAAAGAGAACTGAGATTGGTACGTCCAAGGGCTATAAGCTGGATTTGGCCGAGGTATATGAGATCACTTACGCCAAGAAAACAAAATACCATAACGTGGGAGATAAGGATCTTGTGTCGTTGCCATTGGCGATCATGTTCATAAACGACAAGAGAATATTATCAACCACGGAGATCGACGAGGCTATATCCAGATATGGAATGACGGAGTTGCTCAATAGTTCCAAGAGATCAAAATAAACCGTTATGCTGATCGATGAGACATATTTCATAGGTGATCTTCATATAGATGGCTTGGTACCTTCCGAAGGGGTACCAAGCCTCACCAATGAGGCCATAAACTCGGAATTCAAGGCGTTGGCCGCCAAGTTTGAGAGGGATTTTTACAGGCAAGTCCTAGGCAAGGATAATGCGGACGCTTTCGTGTCTTTCTTGGACTTGTTGGAGAAAGATCCGGATAAGGCGGATGAGAGGAGATGGCTTGACTTGAAGGATATATTGGTCGATGATGCCGGGGGAAGTCGGGAGTCTCCTATAGCTTACTATATCTATTTTTTCTATATCAGGAGAAATCAGTTGGAGGCTACTCCCGTGGGAGTCACGGAGGCGGATGCCAACATCGTCCCTTGTAACCGGAAGATGATTGACGCATGGAACCAGATGGTGTATATGAATGATTACCTGTCGAGATGGCTCTTTGATCATCGTGATGATTACGGGGGGTATTTTTTCGAGGATGATATGCTGGAAACGATAAATCAATTTGGCATATGACAGGTTTGGTGGATATATTCAGGGATATCAGCGTCAAGGTCGGGGATCGGCTCCAAGTGGAGATGGGATTGGATAAATCCGTGCCGATCAATTATCTTTTCGGGGATTGGCCTTATATATCCAAGGCTATGGAGACCATTAGCAAGTCGAGGTTCACTGAGAGGGACAGGTATCCTTTACTGGCGTTGTTCACCCCCTTCAAGGAGGTTCGGGACGATCCGGATACTTATTGCGCGGTCTCTGTGGATATCTTGTTGGCGACACGTACCTTGTCGGATTACAGCAACGAGCAGCGTCTTGAGATATCATATAAGGGGCTTCTTTATCCCTTGTATGATATATTGATTGACGAGATAAGTAAAGATAGGAGATTTGATACGGGTTCAAGATCCTTCGTGAGGCATACGAAGTCTGACAATATGCGATACGGGAGCCGTGGAGTGTATGGATCGGACGGGAAGACCCCATTCAAGGACTTGTTCGACGGGATTGATATCTCCGGTATGGAATTAATTATTAAGAATAAAACATGTAGATAATTATGGCAGTAAAAATGTTCAGGGACTGCGGTTCCGAGATTTTCAATACCGGCACGAGTAAGTGCCCGTTTACCCCTGATTTTATTAAGGCTATCATACTCACCCCTGTGGGCATGACGTTCAAGATATCCGATTTTGACACCAAGTTGGGCGAGTATGCCCATGCCGATCGTCCGAACCGTATCTATCCGATCTCGACGATCGCCGAGTACGCCACTTCGGGAGGCGAGGCGCAGACATCCGCTACCGGTTATGGCTCGTCCAAGATCACGGGCTATAGTGAGCTTGTGGAGACCTATACGATGAACGATTATGACGAGGGCTTGCGAACCAACCTCATGAAGCTCAAGAACGAGAGCATGAGGGTGATCTTCATCGACAAGAATAATGTCGTATATGGCGAGAAGACCGATACGGAAGGTGATTTTAGGGGATATGAGCTAGGTGCCGTTTATCCGGGCGGACAGAGGTTCAAGAGCTCCGGAGAGAACGCATCGCTTACTATCAACCTTGTTTACAAGGACGTTGAGAAAGCTTGGATGAACGCCATATCTTTCACCAGCGATATCGATATCTTGGAGGAGGCGAAAGGGCTGGTATGGGTCGATGTCAAGAAATTGACAACAGGCGGGAACAAGTATAAGGTCGTGGAGCACTATGGAGGGTTTGATCTCACGGAGATGTATGGGACGTTACTAGGCGCCTCATCAGTGTGGAACAATGTCACCGCTGCCACTTATAATCCCGATGATGGCACTTTGTCGCTTACCCCGTCCTCCGGTACTCCAGCGCTCAAGAGACCATCCGAGTTATACACCGAGGACGTTAAAGGTATAGAGCAATGGTCATAAACGGGGTGTCGTTCAATGACGAGGCCTGTGTCCGGATGGGAAGAAAGGCGTTCGTGAAGGCTCACGAGGGATCTTTCTTCCTCGACCGGGAGATTGGTGACAGGAGAAAGATACTGGGTGACGCTTACGATATAATGGAGGGTAATCATGGGGACGATAGCGGGAGTGGCGAACGCCGTGAGGATGCTGGAAAAGAGTTTTTGGCCAGAGGTCACGAACAGCCTAAGAGAGAGCGAGGGATTGATCCATGACTTGATCACGGACCAGCTTATGTCCGGTCTTGATGAGAACAAGGAGCCTTTGAAGCCTACTTATCTGGATGACCCGTATTTCGTGGAGACCACCAAGACACCCAAGGCGGCAAGGGCCAAGGCTAGATGGTATAAGGCGATGAAGGAAAGCATAACCCCGCCTAGGTCTTCCGATATACTCCATTTGCCCCCACGGGACTCGAATACCCCCAACCTTATCATACGAGGGGATTACCACGCCAGTATTACGCCTGTAGTGCAAGGGGGTAGGGATGGCGGTAAGATAGTCACGAGATCCATCGGTTTCTATGCCGGTGATGACGCTTTAGAGAAGAAATACGGCCCCGGTCATCTGGGTTTGACCCCGGAGGCTAGGGCCTATTTGGTTGATGAGCGGGTCATTCCCGCGTTGGATAAGTTGCTCAAGAAATACGGATTCAAATGATCAAGCCGTGCAATTGCGCCTCGCAGAACAAGGCGATGGCCACGTTCGATAACATAAGGAGGCTGGCTATAAAGATGGCCCGTTCCGATAAACGCGTTTACGTGCTTATCCGTAAAACGGATGGCACTTTTGTCTTCGAGCCTTTAGATGCCGTGGTGTCTAAAGGCGATATCGTTGAATATATCCATTATTTATAAGTAGTATGGCGAATATATACACGACATGCGACGAGATACCTTTGCGCAAGTTCATAGAGATGTATAAGGGTAATCTTAATGCCCTTATAAAGGGAGGGAAGACCAAGCCCACCGACGGGGAGTTGAGAAAGGCGGCGATGGGACTTATTGATGAGTATTCCGTGATAACCGGGAACAAGAACATCGCTATCGAGATAGAGGATCGATCAAGGGCGGTGGATTGCAATATCAAGCTTATCCTGTTGGAGTCAGCGGATCATTTGATAGACGCTATGATGTACGCTGACGCTTCGGACATTCTTGGCAGGGTAGGTATCCGCATGCCGGAGGAGCCGGGAGAGCAAGATCTGATCGTCGCTAAAAAGAGAATCCAGTCCAAGATGTCGCAGGTGAAATATAGCCTGAGCGTTCTGGATAGGAACAAGTCTAAGGCGGTAGACGCAAAGGATAAGGATTTTACCCGTGAGAGGATGATCGTGTCCACCCATTTCAAGATGCGTATCGACCCTGATATTTTCACCGCCGCTGAGTACGGCAATATGATAAGGATAATGTTTAACCAATTAGAGGACATGAAGAATTATGGCGGGAAACGAGACTAAGATCACCGATATCGTAGGTAAAGAGGCGTTTGATCAACTGGAGCGTCTGGATCGGAAATTAGCGGATACCCAGAACGTTTATATCGGGTTGGTAAAAGAGATAGGGAAAGGGTTGGCGATAAATCCCTCAAGCTTGTCAGAGTTGAACGCCAAGATCGAGGAGTACAAGAAAAATGTATCAGCGCTTAAAAGCACGATTGACACTCTCAATAAGACCAATGACCAGTACAAGAGAAAGATTGATGAGCTGATAGAGGTTAACAAGAGATACGCGGAAGCGGCTGGGAAAGTTCAAAATAGTTTAGATCAATCATCCTCTTCCATGGCCAAGGAATCAAACGCTATCTCGGAGAACATGAAAGCCAAGCAACAAGAGGTTGTCATAAGTCAGGAATTGAAGGGACTCATTGACCAGACATTGGGGTCTAGGGAGGAGAATATACGTAGGGTCGCTCAAGAAAGGACGATATTAGCCCAACTATCCAAGGAGAAAAGCCAATTGAACAAAATGGAGAAAAGCGGGGCTATCTCAACTAAAGATGCCGTGCAAAAAAGACAGGATCTGGTAAGGTCTGAATTGCTTCATAGGGAATCCTTGAGAGAGCTGTTGAACATTCTTACGAATGAGACAAAAATGATCAACTCCGCTAACGATAGCTATCAAGAGCAATCGTTACAATTGGAGAGGTTGAGAAAGGCGTATAGGATGCTTTCCACGGAAGCCGCTAACAGCAAGTTGGGGGTAGAGTTACAAAAGAATATAGCGGCCTTGGACACTCAAGTGAAATCTGTTGATAAAAGTCTGGGGCAGCATCAAAGAAACGTAGGAAATTATGTCTCGACATGGGATGGAATGGGGAACGCGATCAATCAATTAACCCGTGAGTTTCCCGCATTCTCGGTATCGCTCCAGACCGGCTTTCTAGCTATCTCTAACAATATCCCTATATTGGTCGACCAAATATCTCGGATAAGGAAGGAGAACGCCGCATTAAGGGAGGAGGGATTGAAAGGGGTTCCAGTGTGGAAACAGATAGCTAAGTCCGCTTTGTCTTGGAATACCTTGTTGTCGGTTGGTATAACTCTACTTACCGTATATGGTAAGGATATCTTTGAGTGGGGTAAAAACTTATTGTCATCCTCAAACTCAGCAAAGGCAGCCGCTGAAGCCCAGAAAGACTTGAACTCATCCACGGGGGATTATGCCAAGGCTTTAAAGAACTCGACATCATCATATGGGGAGAATCTTGTAACATTACGTAACTTACAAGCGGAATGGAATAGTCTAGGAGGTAATCTCAATAAGCAGAAACAATTTATTATCGATAACGCCTCGGAGTTTAAAAAGCTGGATGTATCGGTAAGTGATGTTAATGACGCCGAGAATCTGTTAGTAGATAATACGGAGGCCTTTATTAATGCTATGTCATTAAGGGCACAAGCGGCGGCTGCGCAAAAATTGGCTCAAGAAAAATATACAGAAGCGTTACAAAAGGAAATCGAGGCTGAAAACAGAAGAAAGAATCCTACGTTTTGGGACAGGTTTGATCTTACAAAGATATTAGATCCAACTGCTCAATCTCTATTATTTTTGACAGATAGATTTGAAGTATTTTACAATACGACGGATGAAGCTTTAGCTAAAGCCGGCAAGGCGGCTGATTCGATAGAAAAGGAGGGTAAGGAGGCTGAAAAAGCGGGAAGTATATATTTGAATGCCATGCTTAAATTAAGGGAAGAGGAAAATAAAATATTAGGCAATTCTGATATTCAACTCTACTCTAATGAGGAAAAATTAAAAAGACAGCAGGAGCAAATAGAACGAGAAGCCAAGCGTAGGGAGAAATTAGAGATGGAGGCCGAACGGAATATTCAGGAGGCCCGTCTTAATGTGATGGATGAGGGATACAAGAAGGATCGTCTTCTCTTGGAGCAATCTTACCAAAAGCGTATTGATGACGTAAAAACGAAAGGCGTAAGGGTCAATGAGCAAATAGAGGCTATTGAGGCTGAGAGAAGCAAGAAGTTGGCTGAATTTGACCGTAAGATCTCGGAGCAAAGGGCTAATGAGGAAGCTCAAAATCGTCTTGCGATAGCGGAAAAAGGAAGTTTGCAAGAACTTGACGCTCGCTTGGATATATTACGATTGCAAAAAGATAAAGAATTAAGAGAAGCGGATAAAACAGGCCAAGACAAAGCGTTGATAGAGGAAAAGTATCTAAAACAAATAGAGGGCCTATACAATGATTACGGGAAACGCCTTATGTCTACCGAGCAATCTCAGAACGAATTGTATTTATCTCAAAGGCAAATAGAAATAAACGAAGAACTTAATGCCTTGACAAAACAGTACGGGCAAGGTCTTATCAAGAAAAAAGAGTATGAGAAGCAGAAGTCAGACCTAGAGCATCAATACGCTATGGAGTCATTACAAAGTCAATTAAGTATACTTGAATCAAACCTAGACTTGTTTGAGGGAGATGAGAGGCTGGAGAAAGAGAAAGAGACCGCTCGCCTCCGTGTTCAGTTATCGAAAGAGACCAGTGATAAAATCATAGAGGATGCCAAACGAGAGGAAGAGGAACGAGAAAAAGTAGAACAGGCTAAAAAGCGCTTGATACAAGAATCGATCTCTGCTATCATATCAATCAGTAATTCATTATTCCAGCGTCAAATAGATAATGTAGATGCGGAAATAGAGGCCAACCAAGAGGAGTATGACGCTAAGGTTGAGACTATAGACGCTCTTGCCGAGAAAGATATAATAACGACAGAGGAGGCCGAGGCCCGCAAGCGTGCGGAGGAAGAAGAGACCAGCCGCAAGAACAAGGAACTGGAGAAGAAAAAAGCTGAGTTGCAGACTAGACAGGCGAAGTTCCAGAAGGCGGTGGATATAGCCCAGACAATAGCTGCCACATCTCTAGCGGTCACTAAAGCTTTGCCTAATTTTGTCCTAGCGGCACTAGTCGGGGCGATGGGTGCCGTACAACTCGCCACGATCATAGCCCAACCCATCCCCAAATACGCCCATGGTACCGACAATCACCCCGGCGGTCTGGCAATCGTTGGCGATGGAGGCCGTAGCGAGGCGGTATTGGTAGGAGATAAAGCGTACATTACCCCGGATAAGCCCACCTTGTTGTCATTGCCTGCGGGAGCCGAGGTTGTTCCAGATCTCAATGATCCGGCCTTCCTTAGCCGCTTCGTGGATAACACGTATTGGCTTACCCACAATAAGAAAGGCGAGCCGGTTCAGATCGTCAATAATTTCGATGCTGAAGGGATAATAAGGGCTAATAATGAGATAAAAAAAGAGATAGGCAAGCTATCTAAAACCATATCCAAGGGTAGCAAGAACATCGATTTCGAGAATTACAAGAGATCGAGGATGAATTGAGCGTAAAACTTGCTTTTCTTATTATTTCTAGTTATATTTGCTGGACATACAAGAAGACAGTAGAGCCTTAGAGCCATACCCGATAGAGTCACGTCTATGGGGTGTGGCTCTTTTTGTTTTTACTGGCTTGGTCTACCACAACGGACTGGAAAGGTATTGGGCGACAGCGGTCGCTAACAGCCTCCTTGATACGATGTGTTGTGGCTCGTGTCGGGGAGGTTTTTTCATTAAGGAGTGCCGAAGTAATCAAAATAACAAAGTCGTTTTGATCTTATGGCTAAAATTGCGGGAGAAAATAATAATATAACAAGATAAAATATCAAACTATGAGTAGCATTAAAATATTTGAGAATGCCCAATTTGGTTAAGTTAGGATCTATATGGGTGAGAATGGAGAATCATTGTTTTGTTTGGCTGACGCTTGCAAGATATTAGAACTGGATGCTAGCCAAGTAATGAAGCGATTAGAGGATGGGGTGGTTTCTATCCACCCCATAACAGATAGCCTTGGAAGAAATCAACGGGCTAATTTTGTCAATGAGGATGGTCTTTACGATGTAATCCTAGATAGTCGTAAACCAGAAGCGAAACAATTCCGCAAGTGGATAACAAGCGAGGTTCTCCCTTCCATCCGCAAACATGGAGCGTATATGACAAACGATACACTGGAGAAAGCCTTGACTTCTCCAGACTTCTTGATCCAGCTTGCGACCAACTTGAAAGAAGAGCAACAGAAGCGCATAACAGCCGAACAAAAGGTGGAGGTTGCAGAACGGCAAATCAAGCAGGATGCACCAAAGGTATTATTCGCTAATGCGGTAGAGACCTCACAACGTTCATGCCTGATCGCAGAGTTGGCGAAGATCTTGCAGCAAAACGGTGTCAATATAGGGCAGAACCGCTTGTTCGCTTGGATGCGTGAGAATGGTTATTTAGGTCAAAAAGGCGAGTACTACAATCAGCCAACACAGAAGGCTATGTCACAAGGATTATTCGAGTTGAAAAAGACTACGATAACCAAGCCGGACGGTACTATCTTGGTAACTACTACGACAAAGGTATCCGGCAAAGGCCAAGTCTATTTCGTGAGCAAATTTTTAGGGAATAAGGTGGCCTCTTGATTATAAGATCATTTTTTGGTTTAGTTTTCATAAGCCCCCTCATGTCGTGAGACAGCAAGGGGAACGGCAAAGGGCGTGAGTAATCACGCCCTTATCAAGATCTATCAAGTAATGTATTAATCAAATGAAGTTAACTTGTGATAGATCTTTTGCGAATGCTTGCACTGATCTTTGAATTTTTTCTACAGTATTATGAGACGGAGTCCTGTGACCTGTCATATAATGACTCAATTGCCCTTTGTTAATCCCTGTTATACGGGATAATCCAGCCAAAGAGAACGCCTTAGAGAAATATGACAAGAATGAGGCCATGTCATAGACGAAATCAAAATCAACTTCTTCAAATGCTTTCCCCTCTTTCTCATAATATTTTTTTGTATCCTCGTATCCTCCACGGAAGACCTTGATAGCTTCTTCCGCGGTTTGTCCGGTGCCTGTCACCATATAATCCATATCGTCTGCGTCCATATAGACGCTATAAGTACCATCATTAGCCCTCTCGATGATAGCTTTTACCTTCCTTCCTACACTCATCACAGAAGTTTTTTTATTGTTTATGAATAATATAAGATATGGCGGGTTAAATACCCGCCGCCTTCTTGATCGCTTTTAATGTGCCGGTCGCAACCTCTTGCTTCTCGTGGTTGCTCATCTGGAATGTCTTCCCTGTCTTCGGGGAATACCACAAGGGATGCCCCGCTTGTTGTTCGCCGGTATCATAACACCCGGCTTTCTTTACCAATCTTTCCAGTTCATTGTACTTCATTTGTTTATTTGATTAATACGATGCAAAGATACTTGTTTGAGTATCATTCGCAAAATATTTATGATGAAATGATATTCAAATTAGTATCATTTAACAATGATAGCTCATAAAAATCCCCTCCAGAGTCTTTTGGGTGGAGGGGATTGTAGGGAGGGTTACCAATCGTCATTTTTTTGGTCGGTTGAATATACTATTTCCTTTATAAGAAGATTGAAAAATGTTTCTATATCTTTAATTGCATCAGCGTATCTTGGTTCACAGTTTTTATCATAAAGCCTTAAACTACCAGACATTGAGTTTTTACCACATTCAATATATAAATAGCTTTTTGGAGAAATCGCATCATATTGATAATACAATTCTCTTACTATTGGCGCATCGAATCTTATTTTTCCATCTTTGAATTTTATAATAAGGTTATATTTTGCGTCATATGAATATTTTTTTATATATTTTATTTGGCAAATGCCTGTATTTAATGCATTTATATTTATAGATTCTCCCGGAGCTTCGTTTATTACATTTTCGGATGCTACAAACATTGTATTTATGCTTGATATTACTTTTCTATATAAAGTATTTGCATCTACATTTTCAAAATCATATACAACGTAAGATTTGTCAGGCTCTTCCTCATTTACAAATCCATTGGGGGTTAATTTAAATTGCGCAAACATGCTTAAACTATTAAACATGAAAAGTAATAGAAAAATCTTGTGTTTCATAATATATGTATTTATGTGTTTATTCTAATGCGAAATTAAATATAAAAGAAAATGATAGATATTTATAATTTATGTTTCAAAACATCATTCCACCTTTATTTTCAATGGGTGACCGCAGTTAGGGCATTTATATCCCCCATCTGTCTCTTTTTGTACTTCGGAAGGGGAGGCGAAGAGTTGCCATACCGGTACTCCTATAGCATTAGCTATATTGGTTATTACTTTTACTGATGGATTACCTGCTATGCTCTGGTTTAAAGCACTCAAAGTTACATTTAATTTTTCTGCGACTTGCTTAGTAGTCATACCTTGTTCTTCTATAGCTTCTCTTATTCTCATGATGTAAAGTTATTTCTTGTACAAAAGTATTTTATTAATTGTGATAACAAGATATATCTTGTATAATTAATGTTAAATCAAAGATATATCTTGTTTGTTATATTGTTTAGACAAGATATAACTTGTATATTTGCATCATCAAAATAAAACAACAGTACAATGGCAGCACAGAAATACAACAAGAGTACAAAGGAGGGTAAAATATGAAAGCAACGGATTTATTCAATAGTAGACTAGAAGAGTTTGAAACAGTAGAATCTTTTTCGAAAAGACTCTATGACACAGCTAAAAGGTATAGGAGTTCAATGCACTTTACTCCGAGTGAGAGTTATCACGTTCTTGCAATACTAGGCAAATATTATAAAGAAAGCCCTTTTGACATCCTATCTGTGATCAAGGACATAGAATTTGGGTGTAAATCTAAGAAATATAGAATACAGTGGGTTAAATGTCTTGGAGATCATTATTTGGTCTTGGATAAAAGATAAAATTTATGGAAACAATAGAAGTATTGAAGAACGTACAAAGGATTGCGTTGGAGTGTATGATCGGAAAGAAACCGGTACATATAAATGTAGGTATAATGCCGGAGACGGGCGGTTTATGCGTCACCGTACAGGATAGGTCTCACGATGTGGTCTACATGGAGATATTCAATGACTGGATGCCGGATCACAAGGAATGGAATAAAAAAGACCTACGATAGATTCATGAGCGTGATAAGCGACATGATCTGCGTAAGGCTTGCGGGATAACTCGAACGACGGGGAGAGGATCGGAAGTAGATGCCCCTCCGGTAATACGGCCGGAGGGTTTGATGGAATTATTTCAATGATAATTAAATGATTGCATGAAATAATAAGAAATAGGATGATTTTAGTATCTGATGGTCTTATTGTTTATCTATCTGAAATACATTGATATGTAGTGTTAATAAAATACATTATTTAGAATGATTCTAAATCACTGTGATTTTAAGTACCGTTATCTGTCCTTATCTATCGTTATCTATCCGTTTTGTTTTGTGCTTAAAATAAGGATGTTGTTAGATTATTTTTTCTGTATAAACTTTGCGTATGGGAACACCGGAATTAAGCGGAAACAAGCAGAAGAGGCTAGAGCAAAAGGATGAGGAGATAACGGAATTGAGAGCGGAGAACGTGGAACTACAGCATCAAAGCGAGTATGCCCGTTTTATCCTCCAGAGCAAGAAGACCGTTCTCGTCACCCAGATAGCGCAGGATTATGGAATGACAGCCATAAGATTCAACGCCTTGTTACGTGATCTCCGCATACAACGAAAGGTCAACGGGCAATGGATATTGTATGGAGAGTATTTAGGTAAGGGCTATGTCCATAGTGCCACTCACAACTACACCCATTCCAACGGCAGTCCGGACGTGAGCCTTAATACTGAATGGACTCAGAAAGGACGCTTGTTCTTATATGAGGAGCTAAAACGAAACGGTATTCTCCCATTGATCGAGAGATCAGACAGAAACTAATTGATACACATATATTATTGAGGTACGATATAAAGGCGTACGGCCAAGACTTTGACTTCATGTGACTTGATAATGAATGCAAAATGATTTAAAACTAGATGAATATGGAAGATTTAATTAAGGACATCGTCGTGAGAGCCGGCGAGAACGA
>OGPC01000217.1_pt1 | contig 59591 bp, 62 predicted proteins | sample 1552911 | NCBI WGS metagenome assembly OGPC01 (sample SAMEA2580248, study PRJEB22360) | human gut metagenome | biome: human gut; feature: human-associated habitat; material: faeces | place: Denmark | collected 2008/2010 | reverse complement strand
GTAAAAATGAAGGGGCGGCGGCACGCGGCCACACCACCCGCCGCTCGTTCAACGCATTGTATACAAACGCAAAAATATTACTCCATGTCAATTCCATGCCGTGCCATGTATCGGCGGCGGTGCGCACCCCCACCTGATGCAGCGCATCGGCAATGACATTCTGTCCGGTGACAAGCCCCGCCAGCACCCACTTGGAGGCCCAGCAGAGCAGATACCCCACGCCCCAGCAAAGGCTGCCGCCCACCACAACGCCGCACTGCGGCAAACCGGCGCGCAGGCGCTGCTGCGGCTCCAGCAGCCCAGCGGCAGCCCCAGCGTAAGGATCGGCGTGACCAGCAGATCACAGAAGGCCGTTGCCGCCCCCAGCACCAGCAGCGCAAGACACAGGGCATCGCTGCGGCGGGGCTTTGCCAGCACCCAGACACAGCCCGCGTAGCCAAGAGCAAAGCAGGTAAAATACTGCACCTGATGCGGCACCCAGAACACCGTGACCAAAAGCTGGCTGACGGCAAACCAGAGGCAGGCCCGCAGCCCGCAGCGGCAGGGCCGCCGCCCCAGCCCGGCGGTGAGGCCCCGCTCGCCGGTCAGCACGGCGGCCAGCAGCGCCAGCAGCACGGCATACTGCACGATGCGCACGCCGGTGATCGTTGTGACCAGCAGCAGCGGCCGCAGCCAGATCAGATAGCCGTGCCAGTACCGCGCGTAGGAGAAGGGCACCAGCGCGGGCGCATCGGTGCGCTGCGCGCCTGTGCTCCAGTCCTTTTCTATGTACCATTGCAGGTCCTCGGCCAGTGTTTCAAAGTTATCGACATTGTAGGCCGTGTTCGTCATCATGGCCGTCAGCGGCGGGGCCTCATCGGCGGAGGCTGCCTCAAACAGCATGACGGTGTCGGTGTAGTTGTCCATCTGGAACAGCTTAAAGCCGAAGTATTCCGGGTACAGCCCTTCCTCGGCGATCGTCTGCGCGGAAGTATACACATGGCTGCGCACCGGCCCGCCGGGCAGGGCATACGCCGCCAGCAGCAGCACAAACAGCACCGCCAATGTGGCTGCAAAGGCCCCCAGCGCCCGCAGGGCAAAGGGCGGCTTTTGGTTTTGCGGGTTCGCCATACGGCACCTCTTTCACACAAAAATGCAGTATAATTATAAAACAAAACTCCCGCGGTTTCAACCGTGGGAGTGTGAAATGTTTATGGCGGGAAAAACTGGAAATCCATCCGGCAGCCTTACACCATGTCGGTCTGCCGCGACACTGACAGGACGATGCCCATCTCGCCGAGCAGCATGAGCAGACTTGTGCCGCCGGACGAGAAAAACGGCAGACTGATGCCGGTGTTGGGGATCGTGTTCGTCACGACTGCGATGTTGAGGATTGCCTGCAGGATCACCTGCACCACAAATCCCACTGTCAGCAGCGCGCCGAATTTATCCCGCGCCCGCACGGCGATGGACATGCCGCGCAGAAGCAGCAGCAAAAACAGCGCCACGACCAGCGCCGCGCCGATAAAGCCCAACTCCTCGCACAGGATCGAGAAGATAAAGTCATTCTGCGGCTCCGGCACATACAGGTATTTCTGGCGGCTGTTGCCCAGCCCCAGCCCGGCCAGCCCGCCGGACGCGATGGCATACAGGCTCTGGATGGTCTGGTGCCCCTCCCCCAGCGGGTCGGCAAAGGGGTTTCGCCACGATGCCAGCCGGTCGGTGGCGTAGGGCACCAGCTGCGGCAGCAGCACCACCGCTGCCGCGATGGCCGCCGCCCCCAGACCCCCCGCCAGCGCAAACCAGCGCAGCCCCGTACCGCCCACAAACATAAGCACCGCCCCGATTGCAAGGATGAGCAGCGTGCCGGAGAGGTGCGGCTCAAGCAGCATCAGCACCGTGACAACGCCCAGAATCAGCGCAAACGGCAGCACACCGGTGGAAAACGACCGCATTCGATCATGATTCAGCGATATAATATGGGAAAACACCAGCACCACCGCAAATTTTGCGATCTCGCTGGGCTGCAGTGTGCCCAACCCAGGCAGCACGATCCACCGCTTGCAGCCGTTGTACTCCGGCATAAAGAGAACGACCGTCAGCAGCGCCAGCGACAGGGCCAGCACCGGCCAGGCCAGCCGGTGCCAGATATGGTAGTCCACCAGACTGGCCGCGTACATGGCTGCCACCCCCAGCGCCGCAAACAACAGCTGCGGGCGGATGTAGGTGTAGGCATCGCCGCGACGGTAGAGCGCGACTGCATACCCGGCTGAAAACAGCATGATAAGCCCATAGCTGAGCAGCAGCAGCAAAAGGATGAGAAACGGTACATCAAAGGTGGGCAGCGCGCCGAATTTATCCCGCGCCCGCACCCTGCGCACAAGTTCAGACATACAAAAGCCCCCTGCGCAGATTGTACGCAGAGGGCGCGGTTTTTATTCCGCTGCTTTCAGGCCGGACAGCGCGTAGCCGCTGTCTCCGTTTTGCACGCTCTGGGAGCTGGCCTCGTAGCAGGCCCGCAGCACGTCCATGTTGGGCTGCGGGGCGTCCGGGTCGGTGATGGCGCCGGTGGCCAGGGCCTCGTTGTAGTTGTCGATGATCTGGCCGCAGATGCGTTTGCGGTCGCGCAGCGGTGTCATCAGGTTTGCCATCCACTGCTGGTACATACCGTCACAGCTGCTGCCGTGGTTGGCAAACAGGAAGTAATATTCCTGCTCGACCTCAAGCGGCGAGGCCTGATGCTCGTAGTAGTCTGCCAGTGCGCTGCGCTTCTTGTCGGTGGAAAAGCCGCGAATATCATCGAGGCCCCGGGGGAACAGCTCCGGGTTGCGGATCCACTTGGAGTAAGCCTCCACCGGGATCTTCAGCGCATCGAAAATATCCAGAAAATCCTCGAGCGTGATCTTCATTTCGCCCTTTTCCCATTTCTGGATCGTGCGCCTGTCCCGACCGAGGCGTTCCGCCAAGGCACGCTGCGAAACCCCTGCGTCCTGACGCGCTGCAGCGATTGCCTCTGCCACGCGTATTCGATGTTCGACCATACTTTCCAACTCCCCTTCTTTTGAACGCAAATCGCCGCCGGGGAGCCCTGTGGCAGGCGGCGCATAATGTACCGCCAAACTTCCCGGTCACTGGCTGTGTACTTTGTACACCGGGATGTGGTATAGTGAAAAAAGCCGATATTCCATCATCTTCCGGTGATGTAACCATTTTACATTCTTTTCCATTTATTGTCAATCTTTTCCTGTACATATCGTATAACAATTCAAAAAAAGCAGGTGAAAATCGTGTACGTCTACCGCGCTGTCCGCCAAGAGTTGTCCACCCCCGAAACAGGCCCCTATGTCACCTTTGGCATCCTTGCCCTGCGTCTTGAGGCCGGCCAGTGGCAGAAGGTCTGCCTTACCGCGGATGTGTCAACTTCCCGCAGCTTTGCCGCCGACCTGGCTGACCGCTGTACTGCAGGCCAGCTTGACCCGCGCCAGCTGAACGATGTAATCGAGGATGCACTGGCTTTTTAGAGGCATGGCAAAAGTTTCGGGGACAAATGCGCCCAAAAATTCCCCGCTGCCTTTTCATCCGGGAAGGGGCCTCTCCGGGTGAACATATCCCCCCTGCCCAATACCTGCCGCTGCACCCGAAGTCTCGACGGCAGTGCCTATTCCTGATCAATTTTTGTGTCATAGCTTCTGCGCAAGGCTTTGTAGGCTCGTTCTACTACAAGGCCTTCTTGTTTTGCGCTCTCCAGCTCGGCCACATCCTTCAAGATGCTGCCTATCGTAAACATAGCCAAACAACGCATTGTGTGCTGACGGTTCACCTCGTTCTCTTTTTACCTGCTGCCCCGCTCTGGATCGTTCGCTGATTTTCCGACTCTCTTCCTGTGCCAAGCAAGCCAGGATCGATAGACGAAGTTCTCCGTCACTTTCCATCGTCCAGATATCTTCCATGACGAAATACACTTCGACGCCGCACTGCCGCAGCTCTCGCACCGTTTCCACCGTATCTACGGTATTGCGGGCAAACCGCGAGACCTCCCGCGTCACGATCAGATCAAACTTGCCCTCTTTGGCATCGTACAGCATCTTCATGAAAGCCCGGCGCACTTCCTTCACGGTTCCGGTCACGCCATCGTCCGCATACTGATTCACAACTAACCAGTTCGGGTACTGCGCTGCCAGCTTATGATACCATTCCATCTGACTTTTAAGCGCTGCCGTCTGTGCTTCCAGCTCCGTGGAAACGCGCCCGTAGAAGGCCACCTTGCGCGGACGCCTGAGTGTTTCATCCGAATAACTCACTGATTATCCCTCCTTGCGCTTTCAGTATACCGCATTGTTTAACGGCTCACTTCGTCGTGGTTGACTTTGAGCTGCTGCTCATGGGTCAGACCGCAATCGTCCTTCTGTGAAAAGACCAGTGTCTGCAAGATGCATGCTGCCTTTACGCGCTTCATTGATTTCACCTTCCTCAGCCTCCGCCCGGTCAGAACGGATGCTCTTTTTCAGAGAGATGATCAGTGAACAAACAGCCTGTGCGCGCCAGTCTGCCGCCAACGCCCACCGCACCGGATGCACTCTCATGATACCTTTGTATGGCTTTATTTTATCAAATTTGAAACTCGATTTCAAACGATTTTTTGATATTTTTCCCAACTTTTTTCTTTAGGACCCTTGTAAAGTGAAAATCGTGGTGCTATAATCCAATCACAAGTTTCCTAATGATTTTTCGAGGTGATCTCATGGACAACGAACTGAATTTGCGCCTGCTGGGGATGATGCACCAGATCTCTCACCTCATGCAGACACAGGAAAAGTTCCGTGGGCAGGGGCGGCTGTTGGTTCTTTTGAACCGATATGGCGCATTGACCCAGCGGGAATTGATCGAGCTGACCGGACGCCGCTCCGCAACCCTCAGTGAGCAGCTGGACGGCATGGAGAAGTCCGGGCTGATTTCCCGCTGCAAAAACGAGCAGGACAAGCGGAATGTGGATGTGGAGCTGACCGAGCTGGGCAAAAAGGCCGCGATAGAGGCGATGCAAAACCGGCAGGCTTATGCGGATGAGCTGTTCGCTGCGATGCCGCAGCGGAAAAAGCAGCAGCTCGCGGGACTTTTGGACAGCCTGCTGCATACATGGGACATTCCCATCAACGAGGAAGAATACCAATTTTACGATTCGGAGGAATAAGAACATGGATGCTGTCAATGCAATTTTCACCCGCCGCAGCACACGGGAATTTACAGATTCGCCTGTTGAAAGCGAAAAGCTACATCAGATACTGGACGCCGCTAAATAGTATCTTGCTAAACTTAGTGGCAAACACCATTGGACTGGTAATCCCTAAATGGTTCAATACACTGTATGGAAAAGAACTATTCGAGGGCAAACCATCAAATTGGTTTTACGGAAGTTTTGCGTTGACACTAACAGCATTACTTATATGCCAATACACGGATTCAACTACAATTCGTTTTATCGCTAATCTCATCACGGGTGGAAACGCTTATATCACGGCGTTGTGTTTTAACATGATTCTCAAACAGAACGAGGAGATAGCCCTCACAAATTCCCATAATGAAGAAGAGGACAACAAGCATAACAATTCTCCCAAAGTTGTAATCAGATTGATGGAGCACTGTTCCGCTTTCTGTCCGGCACAGCCAACCAGACGCTTGAGGGTCACACTGTGCAACACGAGGTTGTCATAGTGAATCTGACGGTTGGAACCATCACGCGGGGTGAAATCGCCAGTTTTGCGCTCAACGCCAATAACCTGATACAACATTTTCTTGCTCTCTTTCCGCTGGGCTTGTTTTCTTCATTGCCAGCACTCTTATTTTTGTACTTTTCGGTCAGGTTCAAGGCCTTCCGGCCTTTTTCACGATTATAAAACTCTAGGTCCGAGCTTTTCTGAATGAGTTTTTCTTGTAAGAGCACAAGATTCATGGTATCATAGGAATAATAGGAATTTTGTATATGTCCTCATAAATGATTTTACATTACTGCACAACTCTCGCCTTTTGGGCACAAGTACCGCTACAGCATGCCCCCCTATTACAGTAGAATTTAATAATGCATTGACTTTCATTCTGGTAGTCAGTACACTTCATTTTCTGTGTCGGCGCTTGAGATTATACCAAGCACCTCGCGCAACGAGATTGAAGTCTGAAATCCAAGTTTTAAAGCAAATGTTATTAAATCGCGCAGATGGTGTAAAAGTTATGTATATATTAAACATAAACGCAATTTTATTTTTTGCGCTTTTGGCGAAAGGGAAGATCATCTCTTTCTTGGTTCTGTAACACACCAACAACAAAGCAACCGCGCTTGAATTGGAGGAACGCAAAATGTACTACCTAAATCACAATATAGAAAACTTAGTTAGAATCTTTGACCAAAATGAAAGAAAAGGATATCTTCGCTTGGATTTAAATGAAAATCCAGGCGGGTTGCCCCAAGAGTTTGTTGAAACGGTTTTAACCGAAGTCACTCCACAGATGATAGCACAGTACCCAGAAACACTGCACTTCACGCAGGTGTTGGCAGATTATATTGGAACAGATATCTCTAATATTTGTATTACAAACGGTTCAGCAGAAGCTATTCGTTATGTGATACAAGCATTTACAGCTCCTAATGGCAGAATTGTAGGCGTTGTACCCTCATATTTCATGTTCCAGATATACTCAGAAATGTATGGCAGGAATTTTGTGAAAGTTCCGTACAATGACGATTTAACTATTAGTATTGATAACATCGAGCGAGAGCTATCCGATGATACGCAGATGCTTATTCTTCTGAATCCCAACAATCCTATGGGAAATGTTTATACTGACGAAGAATTCGAAAGGTTATTCAAGACCTGCCAAGAGAAAGAAATCACACTTCTGATTGATGAAGCATATCATTATTTCTACCCTAAGACGTTCATAAAGTATGCTCTGAGTAATAGAAGAGTCCTCGTCACTAGAACATTTTCCAAGCTCTTTTCAATGGCTGGTTGCCGCTTAGGATATGTAGTAGGGAATCCAGAAGACATCAAATTTGTTCAGAAATTTTGCACGCCACATAATACAAACGCTTTCGCCCTGCTATTTGCAGAGAAAATCATCACAACACCCGGGATGGTTGACGGCTTGATAGCCAAATTTAACGAAGGAAGAACTTATTTATTGAACAGTTTGGATGCAAATGGATATCGACACAAAGGAGAAGCCGGGAATTTCTTGTTCATCGAACCAAAGACCAATGCAGGACGCATAGTTGATCGAATGAAAAATGAAATGAAAATACTCATTAAAGAATATCCTAATGTTGGTGAGTTTGGAAATTGTTTGAGAGTTTCTATCGGTGAAAAACAGTATATGGAACGATTTATGGATTCATTGTTAAAAATAGACAAATAAGAAAGCTAAATGAGTGCTATATGACTAAAGTTATAACATATGGAACATTTGACTTGCTCCATTATGGACATATTCGATTGCTTAAAAGAGCAAAAGAACTCGGTGATTATTTAATTGTCGGTGTAACAGCTGATGATTTCGATAAGACAAGAGGCAAAATCAATGTACAGCAGTCCTTAATGGAGCGCATTGAGGCAGTACGTGCTACTGGTCTTGCGGATAAAATCATCGTCGAAGAATACGAGGGGCAAAAAATTGATGATATTCGCAGATATAGCGTAGACATTTTTACCGTTGGCTCGGATTGGGCCGGAAAATTTGATTACTTGAAAGAATACTGCAAAGTAGTATACTTGGAACGTACAGAAGGTGTTTCTAGTTCCGAAATCCGCTCGGAGGAACGCAAAGTCCGGTTAGGAATAATTGGAGACTCTCATATTGCAAAAAAGTATATTCAGGAGTCTCAGTTTGTAAATGGATTGGAGATTACTGGTGTTTGTTCAAGTGACCCCAAGTATTTCGAAGAGATCCCATTTATAACTGCCAGTTATGACACACTGCTCGAAAAAGTAGATGCAGTCTATATTGTTTCCACACCTGAACACCACTATGATCAGATTAAGAAAGCACTAGAATGTGGAAAACATGTCTTATGTGAACCGCCTGTTGCATTAACCGAGCAACAAAGCCAAGAACTCTTTCTATTAGCGGAGAAAATGTGCTGTGTTTTGATGGATGCGCTCAAAACTGCTTACGCCACCGCATATTCACGATTGCTCTTGTTGGCAAAAGAAGGAAAAATCGGTGAAATCTATTCTGTTGACGCTACCTGTACTAGTCTACGATCGATTGCAGAGGATGCGTGGGATAGCATTTGCGATTGGGGCCCCACGGCAATGCTTCCGATATTCAACATCTTGGGGAATGACTACAAATCCAAGAATATTGTTTCCCATATTGACGATGAAGGTCATGACCAGTTTACAAAAATCACCTTCCTTTATGATCACGCAGTTGCGTCTGCAACAGTTGCAAAAGGCGTCAAATCAGAAGGTGCACTAATTATTTCGGGAACAAAAGGATATATTTATGTCCCCGCCCCATGGTGGAAAACAGACTATTTTGAGATTCGTTATGAAGACGCTTCACTGAACAAGAGATATTTCTATCAACTGGATGGTGAAGGTATTCGTTATGAACTTGTTGCATTTGCTAGAGCAATAGAAAGCGGACGCAACTTGGCATATGTTGACAGCAATGTATCGAATAGAATATGCAAAGTAATAGGTGATTTTTATTCAAACATAGATTGTATTATGATTTGAGGACCCTCAGATGAAAAAAGCCGGAGCTAATTAGCTCCGGCAACTATCAGGGATTTTTTTTGCAACATTCGTAGACACACATCTGATCATAGTAACAAATGTGCATAGCCAACATCATTCAGTAAGCGTGGGATTGTTTGAACCACGCAATCGTTTGCATATACTCTTCGTAATTTCTCACAGTGTCATAAAAACTGATACAACATACAACAACCCGCAGGAACTGCCGCCACTATAAGCAGTGGCAGTTCCTGCCATTGCTTTGTCCGCAAAACATATAAGCTACCCCAAATTCCCACCTCTACTGGAATCATTATAAACAAGGTTCCAGAAATCAAACAGCTTCCCCAGCAAACCGCAATAAGTGCTGCAAAAATATCCTGCCTTAGTATGGCATCGGCGGGTTCTTCCAACTGCACAAGAAGCAAAAGCACTAACGGAATCACAATACTTCCTGCCAACGATTTTCCCGTCCAGCAATTCACCACAAGCCACCACTCTGCGCTGGTGCCGGGCATGTTTTCTGCAGTCATCAGGATCAGCATTTGAGCGAATAAAACTGTAAGTAATATTTTTTCGCGATTATCTTTCCAAAAGCACCTTGCAAACAGCCCCAAAACTAGCATTGCCAATGGAATCTCAAATAAAGGCAGAATCGTCCTATAGACAATAGCTGGATGCACGCCCATCAACAGTGCCAACATCGCGTTGTAGATCGGCCAGTTGGGGAGTGAATACTGCTTATCATAAATAAAAGCTGGCACCAGCTTTCCAGCTTCTATGCTTCCCCTGTTTACAGTATCTGTTAATAGGGAGCTTACCGCTGTAGCACAGTAGGTTTGATCATCCCAGTTTATATAAATCGTACCGAAAACAGTGCACCCTGTCAGTAGCATCGTAATCAACACTACCATAGCAAGTAGAAGCCATTCTGTACAACCCCTTGCTCTTAGAACCAACTCTGGCTTACGCAACTGTCCTGCTTTCGTCACCTTTATAAAGCCCAGAAGCATCAACACTGCGCATATTATACACCAAATTGCAACCATAAGACGCAAACTCCACAGCATCCCATGGAAAACAAGGCACAATATTTCAAAAACCGCCGTACTCAATCCAAACCCTGCTGCCCATGTTACAGCTCTTGCTCGGCCAGATGTAATAAGTTGTCCTATCCCCAAAGGGGACAGGACAAGTACAATGAAAAGAACTATCCCGCAGCGCAGAACCGTCACTTTACCGCCTCCTTACGATGATAGAGAATGTATTCTCTATCGTAGACACCAACATTCTCCGGTGCCCCCATATTCACACGAGCAAGTTCTTCAAACCCATAGCTATGCAGGTCGCTTCCCTGAATCCAACTTTCCGGAAGGACTACATAGTTACAAGGGGTATCCTCCAGAACAGCACCAAATTCTGTCACATCAAAAGGCTCTAGGCCGTTCATAAAGTCATATAACTCATCCACCTTGGGAAAGTATTCATCCGTGTCATTCCAAGAAAACGGTAGCTGCACCTCTGCTCGATACTGGCGCACCCAAAGGTTTAACGGGTGAGGTAGTATCGCGACTTTTTGCTCTATTGAATCATCTGCCATGATATCATCCGTAAGTTCTATCACGGATGCCGGTATCTTATACCAGTTTGGTGTTTCTTTTTCCCTTAAAGAACGAAGATTGCTAAATCTATTAATCTGTGCTGCAAAAACACCTAGTACAATGCCTCCTGCCAGTATCTTACCGACCTTGTTTTTGGGAATTGTAACAAGTTCCACCGTGACCAATGCCATAATCAATGCGGCAGGAACAATCCAGAAGAAGCGCAGAATGCGAGTCTCCATCACATTGGGCACCAAAAAATGAGTTGAAACCGGGTTTAGAAACATAACAATCAGAACCAGTGACGGTATAACAAGGAGATTCCGTATACTTTTAAACTCCGGCTTATTTTTTTTTAGAGCCAGAAGAAATACCAACACACAGCAAACCAAAAAATAGACAACCCGCTCGGGATAACTCCACAAATACGCGAATACACTTCGCATGGAAACCATAATGCTACCTCTCCATTAGTTCTAGTAAATAATTTCCAGAGAGAATGTATCAACATTTCTTTCTGGCGGATGTGCTGTAATCCTAAGTAAGTGAATAAAATCAGCGAAAGACATTGTCACTCATTGTTTTTGGCAACACCAATCTTTCTGACACCCTAGTTCGCTATGGCACAACCAACTAGCACCAACGCATTTTTTTAAATCGATTCCAACTCACTTCTATCTCAGTTTCTCATAGACCCGCTCATAGCCTTTTCGGAAATGTTCCAAATTTAATGCCTGCTGATAAGCCTTGTAGACGCTGTCTTTTTCAAACGGTTCTAGCAGAGCTTTCTCTATCGCCTGCGCCAGAGAGACTTCATCTTCGGAGTGAAAAGTATATCCAAGATGGTTCTTATTAATTGTATACCCAAGATTGCCGTGATCCGGCCCAACAATCACTTTTCCAAGTGCTACTCCGTCCACCATTGGCCCACTGGCACCATCAAAGACTTTCCGATACGGCAATACAACCAAATCTGCCGCCGAAACGGCCAAAGCCATCTCTTCATCACTAAGATACTCCAAATGCAACCGTACATTATCTCGATAGAGCGCAATCTTCTTCTGAATGAAGTCTACATCAAAATAGGCACTCTTCCCTGCGACCAATAACTGGAAGGGAACCTTTACCTTGCTCAGTGCATTCAATAGAATATCAATTCCTTTGTCATAGCGAGTATTACCCAAGCAAGCAATAACCGGTATATCTGTTTTCAAATTCCAGTATGCCTTTGCCTTCTTAGGCTCAAATGCCAGCGTTTGAAATCTAGGATACTCAACATGGACAGCATTATTGACTCCCTTACTCTGCAATTTACATTTCAAGTAATCGGAGTGTATTACTATCGTATCTACTGCACCTGCAATGCACTTTGTGCTAAGTGTTCCAAATAAGCCATTGCGCAGCCAATGCAATGTTACAATGGTTTTATAGGCAGAAAAACAACTCAGCCTCCAACCAAAGAAACGGTAAAAGTCATCCCCCATCAAGAAGTGGACAATATCAGGCTGTTCTTCATCCACGATTGTTTTCACTGCTCGTATCCACCTGTCAAAGTCAGACAGTTTTCTTTTGGGGGCTGTTGGGAATGCACACACGCGCTGACGCATAGCAAAATGGGGGATTCTTTCAGGCAACACTGCAACTGATTCATCGGCCAAACCTACCAGTCCCTGTAGATACGGAATATGGTGTCCTGCCAGATTGGTGTCTATATATACGATTTTCACAATGCCACCTCCATCTTCTTATTTTCCCAATCGCTCGCCATTAGTAGTAATACGATCGAGAAAAACTTTCCATAGGGGAAACTGTTGAAAAGTCCTTCTATCATGGATAGCACTGTAAAATATTGTGCCGCCATTACAGCAGCCGAATTCGTTTTTTTCCACAGATATTTCAACGGCACAACAAACATAATAATTGAGAACACAATTCCGCCAAAAACGCCTAGGTCAATAAATGCTTGAAAGAACGGCATATCCACCCAAGAATGCATATATCCTCTACCAAACAAGAATTGCAGCATCGTTGATTCCTTATAACTATTCCATGCCAAGCTAGCGGATTCAAATCGCATAGATGCTGATGCATCCGCCTTAGAAAGTCCAAGCATTGTTATTAGGCCGTTCCAAAATTTTGTGACAACCACCATTATTAAATCACGAATGATTGGCACTGAAATGGAAGCCCATGTGAGCAACACCACTCCCCCACTCACCAAAATAGCAGTAAGCCGCTTATGGCTACGCACCCACGCCATAACATGCATGTTTTTTCCATGCAGAATGAGCGTAAGAATAACCGCCATATAGATACTTCTGCGTGAAGAAACTGCAATCGCAGCAACAGATGATAACAGCACAATATACTTACATATTCTGGTTGGCTTCTTATTTGCACGATAGGCAACCGCAAAAACAAACGTAGCGTAAGCAAGTGTTCCTGTTGCCTCACGGTCAAACAGAATGTCCGTAAACAACCAGCTTTTTGCCATCTTGTCAAAGGGGTTTACAAAACTCGAATCGTAAAAAGTGTTAAAAAGTGGTGGGAAAATTCTTGTTCCCATATCCACCATGTTCACATTTTTGTGCAACGAGTAAAAATTGTTGAAATAAGGAACGCACCCCCGTACCATCAGTAGTGCAAGTTCTATAATGCAAAAAACGCCACTAACCCAAAAGCCAATTTTAACATAGTTTTCAAGGTTGCCATCTCTACGCATATTCCAAAGAAGTATTATCTCCACAAAATAGGCACCCTGATACACGAAGCCACTTCCAGACTCCATCAATCCTATACCCGAAAAGAACGCCAATACAAGTGTTGCCAAACTATACAGACCAATTAGTCTAATTTGCCATGTGGTTTTCTGGATTTGCGTGCAACACTGTCCAGTTGCCATCAATAGCACCGCACCAATAACCACACCAATTGACAGTTCGCGTATATTATAGTCCAGTAGGCCTTTCACAACAGCCATACAGCCAATCCCGTCAATCGCCAGCACAATACCTAGACACGCTAGTAGATTGCGGTACTGCATTGTATTATTCTTCATTCGCTCTCCATTAGAAACCTCTGCATCAATGTGCAATGCTCCTCTGCCATTCTTTCTACAGTCCAGTCACGAATTGTTGCCAAGCTGTTTTCAGCCATCGAATGCCGCAGCACATTGTCTTCAAGTACCGTTCGTATCCTATTTGCCATTTCTTCCACATCGTCTACTTGAACTATATAGCCGTTCACGCCATTTTTCACCAGTTCGATTCCTGACACGCATCGATTTGTAGTGATAACCGGAAGGCCATTAGCCATCGCCTCATTTACAACCAATCCCCAGATATCCTCTCGCGTGGGAAGTACAAACAAATCTGCCGCTCGGTAATACTGCTTCAATTCTTCTTTGGCCTTAAATCCAACAAAAAAGACATTTGTCAGTTCAAGTTGATTTTTTAGCGCCAAATACTCTTCCGTTGGCTCAGCACCGATAATGTAAAGGACATTTTCCGGCGAACATTTTGCCCACGCTTTCAACAGAACATCGAACCCTTTTCTGTGGATGAACTGTCCGACTGACACCACAACTTTTGTCATCGCAGGAACCTCCGCACTACTCTGCTTTCAAGCCAATCTGTATACGTAATTGCCGCTTTTCTTCATCATTAGGCAACCGTTCCAGAACATCATCTTTCAACAGGGAAGTAAAGTGATATCGTACTATTTTTTCCTTTGGGACCCCATAGTGCATTAGACATGAATCCACACTCTCTCCTGGTGACATCACGAGCTCTGGGCTCTTCAAGCAATACTTTTTCACCATATATACCAGAGGGTTCTCATGCTTTCTGGGAAGCATCCCATCCACCGAAAGTAGAAACTTCTTCTTCATTCGATTCATGCAGAAGATCGCATACATATTTGTCGGATTACCATACATATCCATAAAGATCAGCTCGTAGTCCATCAGCATTTTTCTGATATCAAAAGCAATTCTCACACCTGCAATTTTTGTGGTATTCAGGTAAACCACTTTATAGTTTCGCTCTGTGTGCGCAAACCACTTCGCATTGCGATCCTTTCTATCTTCAGGACGCTGTGTCAGCACTAATGTTAAATCAAACTTTTCCCCCAGAAGGTTAAAAAAGGGCACTCGATACGGTGCCTCAAAATTATTTATGTATAGTAACTTTTTTTTCCCCATTTATACGTATTCCTTATAACTCTTTTGGGTGTCAAATGCTTCTGGCTGGTGGAACATTACCTGTTTCTCTTTGGGTGGCAGCTTCATGTAATCACCATACCAGCGTTGTAACATATCTTCCGGATCTGCGATACACATTAGTTTGTGCCCCTCGAAGTCAACCTCCTTGTAATGTTGTAGGCTTTCTGTATCAAAGGTTTGTACCCCATAATCCGGGCGTAGTAAAACACCACCTTCACAAATAATACCAGAGTATTTGCATGGCTTATCGTCATATTTCGTAATATAGTGCATTTCCAACTTATCACAGATGTTTTGGGGGAAAAGTCTCACCACATAGTAGAGCACATTTTTAGCTATGTACAGTGCCTTCCCGAAACGCTTAGAGCAACCATTCATATAAATAACAGGGTTTCTGGTAATTCGCACTGGTGTAAGCAGAATAACAAAAAATTTCTGAATTGCATGCGCCACTTTGTTGTCAGGGATTCGATCCACTGGATAAATGTCAATATAAATTCCCTGATGAATGCCAGAGTCTTTCCATTCCGGATATATCATTGCCGTATTATTTTTTCTCAGACGACTGATATTATATGGGTACAGCGGCTCAGTATCTTTGCTTTGAAAAAAGTATCCATCACGAAGCGATTTCGGGCAGACTTCGCAGAACCGATTATAATTCTTACGATCCATTACGACATCCACATCATCGTCCCATGGGATAAAGCCTTTATGACGAATAGCCCCGAGCATCGTACCATATGCCAACGAATATTGAATATTATTATCTCTGCAGACTCGATCAAACTCCAGCAGAATATCCAACAGTACTTCGTGAAACTCTTTCAAATCAACCATAAATCCTACTCTTTTCTATTTCTTAAGCAACCAAGTATTTTGCCAGCTCCGTAGCGACCCTCAGGAACCAGTACATACGACTCATACCGTATTTGCGATAAATATTGTATGTAATACCCACCCTTCGCATAGCTTCACTAAGGCTCTTTTGTGTACTCATGCCACCCGTACCGAAGCTAAAGTTACTAATGATATGATCCGTTGTTACAATTTTTTTCCCTGACTGATGTACCGCAGTGATATAATCAAAATCATCGTACATACTTTCCAATGGGTATGGAAACGCCAGTAGTGTTTCTCTGCAGCTAAACATCCCTGGGTGGCCCCAGCCAGTCGTAGTCCACAATTTCCCAATTTTAGCATGCTTTATCAGGTCGCCATTCTTTTTCTTAATACGGATACTCCCCCATGCCGCATCATATTTTTCTCTCTCATATAACCGAACCATGGTTTCAACTGCATCCAATTCGTACCAATCATCTGCGTTAATCTGCCCAACTAATTTTCCCTGTGCTATTTTTGCTCCTTTGTTCAGTGCATCATACATACCCTGATCCGGCTCAGATACAATTCGATAGGTATACCCTTTTTCGCAAAACGCCTTCATGTAGCGCTGTGCCACATCAACCGTTTTATCAACAGAAGCACCATCCAATATCAGATATTCTATATCCGGATATGTTTGATTCAGCACAGACTCTATTGTGCGCGAAATTGTTTTTTCCGCATTAAACGCCACCGTAATAATAGAAACCTTGATCTTCTCCATGGACTTGCCTCTTTATTCTGCTGTTGTCTTCCCTTCTTCGACCCCTTCGGTACTCTCCGGGATAAACAGTATTTTAATAGTAGCAAAAATAATGCGCAAATCCTCCACAACACTTGGGTGTGCAATATACATCAAATCCATCTGTAGTTTGTCATAGGGAGTTGTATTGTATTTCCCATAAACTTGCGCATAGCCTGTCAGCCCTGCTTTGGCTTGTAGGCGCAAAGCAAACTCGGGCAATTCTTTTTCATACTGAGCTGCAATCTCCGGGCGTTCCGGACGCGGACCAACGATAGACATGTCGCCTTTCAGAATATCCAACAGTTGCGGCAGCTCATCAAGGCGCACCTGGCGGATAAAGCGCCCTACCGGTGTCACACGGGTGTCTTTGTCACCCGTAGAAAGGCGAGCCACACCGTCTTTCTCCGCATCAACACTCATACTGCGAAACTTGTGTACCATGAAAGTTTTTCCATCTTTGGTCAATCGGCATTGCTTATAAAACACCGGCCCACCATCATACACTTTAATCGCAATCGACACTGCAATCATCACTGGTGAAAGAACCAGCAATGCAAGACCAGAAACAATAACATCAAAAATACGCTTAATACAGACATATTCTGGATTCGGGTCGTACCGCGTGACCTGTAAAATTGGCAGATGGAACAAATGCAGTTGCTTTGCGCTGCTGATGAGTACATCACCAATGCGTGGCAACATATAGACCTGTATGTCCTTTGCCACACACCGTTTCAAGATCAGATTACGCTCATGGCTATGGATACCACACAGGAATACCGTTTGTATCCCATTCAATTCTGTCATATCTTGTTTCAAAAAGTCACTTACTGCAATAATTTTCTCGACTTTGAACTTTTTCTGCAAGCCATACTCTTCAATCAACTGTTCCATTCCCGGACGGAAATCATAAATAATTGCAGTTCTGCGCGGTGGAAAAACACGATAATACCACTGGTGTGTCGTGTATGACCACATAGTTGCCACAAGGCACTGCACAGTAAAGCACAGTACCAACGGCCAAATTTTAGGCCTGTCTTGATTCAAGAGCCAGATGATAACATACATGACTGCATCTGAAAAGAAAGTTGCCAATGCCTGGGAGTACACCATTTCCGATATGCGATACAATGATACTTTAAATGCATCATACACCCGACCGTACAAGCTATACAGCACCATAAAAATCGCAATGACAACAAAATTTCCTCTCCTGTAGAATGGAGCCATTATAAAATCCGCATAGAACACATACCATGCAACCGCAAAAACTGCGGTCGCATTGACAATATTCAGCATTTTTACTGCCCGCAGCATTGTGCGGTTTTTCATCGTGTTCTCCATGTTATCCCCTTAAACGAGTAGCTTCTCTCACATTTTATCTTCTGCACGCAGAAATTTCTATCTGTGGTTTGTACTTCCGCATTCCTTGGTTGCAAAATTAGCACATATTGCACTAGCAAAAAAATCAGAAAATGTGCATCAATTAGCGCACAACAGCAAATCCGACACACCCAACCGCACATGTGCTACATTGCCAAGCAGGTGCTTTTCGACAAAATAATAGTAAAGTTAAGTATATTTTATCACACATTCGACACAATTTCAACCCAGCGAATCCATTTAGAGTTTTGGGGGCAGAGTAATCTCATGGCCTCTGGCCTGCAGATACTGCCCTTTCCTCTATTCCTTTAACCTCATATCCATGTCCAACATGGACACCGCACACACCAAAACATGCGACTATTCTTGATAGCAATGGATAGACCAACATAGCCGATACCTGCATCTGCAATTTTCATCCTATCAACCTTTCCCATCATCAAGATTTTAATCTTTTTACTGTCATCTGTGCATTTTCAAGAGTGTCGCCGATACCACAGCCCCATCATTTTTATGACACTCACTTTTCATCCGACTTTATCCATTAAATATTTTTGAATCGGCTTTTCTAAACAACAGTGGACAATTTCCGCTAAACCAATAATAATTGTGCATGTCACAACAATTGCCACGGTCTTATTTACACAAACCGCTAAAATTCCATCTATGGCAAAGTCAATAATAAATGGATGCACCAAAAAAACAGCGTATGTCAAACCATCTATGTGGCTCAGAATCTTTCCTGTCCTATTCGTTGTATCAAGCTGAAATTTTCCCGAAAGCCACCCTAAAGCCAGCGAATATATTGCGGACAGGAGAATCGTCATCGTGTGATAAGACGGCTTTATTGCAACACATAAAATTGCTATAATCGGCAGTACGATCAATTTCTTTTTCTCTTGCTCCTGATGTGCTATCATTCCCAAAATGAAAAATTGCAAATAGCACCAGCCATTTACCGACCACATCGCATCCCGCTGCTTTATCACAATAGAGCACACGCTGCAAATCAAGAATGCTATGTACAGAAATCCATCATTTGTTCTTTTAACTCTTTTCCAAAGAAAAGCAACAATAATATAAAACCCCCATACAACACTTACATACCAGTTTGCGTGCATTCCTTTCCAAAAGATGTCCTCCGACGGTAGCCATGCATTCAACCCCAATATGTAGCGAAGCCAATTCGCCTCATTTCCATGAGTTTCGCAAAGGATTAGTCTGTGAATGACATAACAGAAAACAAGCGACACGTAATATATTGGAGCCAACCGTATGATTTTTTTCTTAATATAGGTACGCCTGTCTTCTCCATTCCACATACAAGCAAGAAATCCGCTCAACACAAAGAAAACAAAAAGACCATATCTTCCTACAGATAGTACCCCCCCCTATACCTTTAACCTCATATCCATATCCAATGTGAACGCCACACACACCAAGACATGCGATTATTCTTGATAATTGGATAAACAAATCCTTCCTTCTGCTCACATTCTAGCTTCCTTCCTTATTCTTGTACAACAGGAACCACACTTGAATCGGAATAGCGATTGCCGTCAATATAGCCGAAACCAGCGTTGCCAGTTTGATACCAAATATTCCCATCCCCAGATTTGATGCAAAAAATACAGAAAGTGGAACATTTATCGCTGCGCCTATAATAGAAACAATTAGTTGAAGCTTGATTTGATTCAATCCGTTAATCACATTAACAAATATAGCCGAGAACGAAATTGTAATACCATATACAGCAAACAATGCGACAAGCGCCGGTTCATAATACGATGCCTTGGCGCCGATCCAGATTTTTACAATTGGATTGAACAGAAGCGACACACCAATGACACCTACCACATATATGCACCAAACCATAAGAAGCTTTTTTATTTGACCCTTGATCCAGTCCATATTGTTTTTCACCGATTGATAAGTCACCGCAGACCACAAGGCAATCAACATAATTGCAAACAAATTCTGTCCCGTATCATAAACTTTCGTAATAACAGAATATTTTGTCACAGCTTCTCCGTCAAACAGATAATTGATAATTAAATTATCCGTGGAATAAAGAACGATTGAACAAATCTGTATTCCAAAGAAATTCATTCCCACGCCCACAATATCCTTGCGAAGTTCTCTCTTTGCATTTCGCCGAATACCACAGTGCAGAATATCCGTTCCTTTCTTTTTCAGCAGGAATATTAAAACGACGTTTGGAACGGTCGAGCACACACCATGAACAAAAGCAAACAGCACCAAATCCGCTGGCACATTCATCACTTTCAAAAGTAGAACGACAACCAACGCTGAGGCCGTCATGCCTGTACCCGCAAGCGAAACATACCAACTTTTTTGTTGTCCGTAAGAAATTGTCTGTACTACGCTCAAAACAAGATTCAAACAGAAAAATGCGACCGTAATATCCATTGGGAATCGCAGCTCCGGCTGAATTACGCCAAAGCCAATCAGCACCTCACACAGACCACAGCCCACGAACAACAGCAAAGCGGCAATCTTAGAAAGTGTATTCATACCTGTCGCAATCAGTGCTGTCTGCCGGGGCTTATCCCCCTGCGCATAAGCCTGTGCGTACTGATTTCTCAGTCCATTTCCAATGCCAAAATCTCCGGAGCTCATCCAGGAAACAATTGAGGCAATCGTCACCCAAAGACCATAAAGGTTATTTCCGAGATAATTGATGGTAACGCGTGTACTCAACAGAGAAATTACAATTCCAAAAATTTTGACGATGTAATTCATGAGTACATTTTTCTGATAATTATCTATCTTTTTTATGTGCATTATCTCACCTTCATGTCACAAGACATCTCGCAGCGCCTTTCCCATCTCCTGCGTAAAAGCGTTCCGCGAATATTTTGTCTTCGACAGCGCAATCATCTCATTACTTTTTGTTTCGATCCAATTCATATCTTGCTGGGAAGCATCCAGAATTGCTTTTTGGATTGTTTCTTTGCTGCAATTTTGAAGTGTAATAACCTCGTTTTCCTCATAACCGCATTCTCTGCTGCAAATGGGAATCAGTCCCGCCGACATACATGTCGCCACCGTCCCGGCCCTTGCCTCTGAGCAAGAGGGCATAAGTGAATAAGCACACTCGTCATAAAGTTTTTGGAATTCTTCCCCCAGCACATCAACAAAACCAACAAGCTTTATATTGGGGGTATGGTACAATTCTTGCTCGTAAGCCTTGCAGAAATCTGCTTCCCCTTTTATGTTTCCACACACATACAGTTTACACGGAAAATCTTTTCCTGCGAAAATTTCAAGCAACAGATCCAAACCCTTGTGTACACTTCCTGCACTTCCAAAGTACAGAAAACTATTTGTCTTTTTCTTATCTCGATCAAAATGAACACTCAAATCATAGCCCGTGTTAGGAACTTCAAATGTTTTCGGAAGGCGAAAGTCATTGTATGTTGCAAGGTTATAATCGTTTCCAATGATTATTGCCTCGTCAAACTCTTCCACCCTTTTACTGATCAGTGGAGCCTGACGTCTCGGCTGCAGTTTGACGCCGCGGCGGACATATAAATCGTCTATGCGTTTTAGCTCCGCATTGTTAGCAAAAACGGACTCGCTACCCGTAAAATAGACGATTTTCTTTGCATTTTTCTTCAGCGCTTTTTCATATATTGGATTGTCTCTGACACAAATGTCAAAAACTGCATCATATTTTTTATGTAGCCAAACAATATCGTCACTATAGTCTACCACATCAACATTGTACCCAAGACCATTGATGAGCCGTGCAATTTCCTTCGTCTGCCATAAGTTCTGGTGTGCAGCGGATTCTTCAGATGTTTCAAACGGCTTTTTTACATATAATAGCAAGCAATTTTTTTCATAATTGCTTTCAAATACATTTTCCAGTACCGCCTTACCTCGCAAATTGTTATAAATCTGGCGCAAATATTTTTTTATGCTCATACGAACTCCTTATTGCTCAGCCAGTTCATCTGCCAATTTCATCGCCAGTTCAACAGTAACATCTGAGTTGTAATGCTGGTGCTCCCCCCATCGACCTAAACCTATTACATTATGCGCTTTGCTCCATGCAAGAAGTTCCTTCATGATCTGCGGTTTTTCAACTGTATTCAATGGATAAGCATACTGGTTCAGATACTTGAAATTGTTGTTCGGTTCTTCCATACAAATTCTTTCGCTGTTTGTTTCCGTCCAATACCCCTTACTGTTGGCGCAGAAATTGTGCCGCACCAAAATTCGGTGGTAGGGAAGCTTCGGGTCCGGATAATATATCCAATGGCAAGGTGTATCCAGATTTTCTTCGAAATATTCCGTTTGGATAGAGCTATATTTCAATTTTGAAATACTATGCTTGATTTCTTCCGGCATTCCAATCAATGCCGAGAATTCTGGCCATGGAATTGTGGTAATGATCACCTCCGCAGTATAGCTGCTTCCATCGGTTGCGCGCACCTCATGCGTGTTGAAATCGATACTTTTAACGGCTTTATTATATTCGATTTGATTACGAATAGCATCTGCCATGCGCAACCACAATTCCCCATAGCCATATTCTTTCGGATAATAAAACTCAGCGTGACCCGGCTGTTTACCATATGGCTTATGGGTCAGACAGGAACGCAGTGTATCCTCAAAGCTGACATTTGGAAGCTTTTCCAGCCAATATGTTCCCAACTGATTCAGTTCTTTACTGAACATTTTCTGGTTGTAAGGAATCATATAATCTTGTGCAACTCGATTCCCAAGTTTCCAATAAATCCAGTCTACAAAGTTCTCCGGCATTTTTGTTCCGACATTACACCCAGCGGCAGCGATTGACTTCAAATAATCTACCTGATCATCTATTTTCATCTGCCAGATATTAGCCTCTATCGGATGATTTACAACATTCCCGTTTACAACAATCCGACTGTCCCTGGTAAATTTGTTCCACTCATCTTCTGGCATAAAGCCAAAAAGAAACTCATTTACCTTAGGACGTCTAACATCCAGAAAATGACCGCCACCAATATCAAAAGCCGAGCCATCCACATCTGCTGAACGACACAAACCACCAGCAGTTTTTTCCTTTTCAAGGACACAGAAGTCAGTAATCCCCATTTGCTTCAGTTTATTTGCTAGTGTTAAGCCTGCGGGGCCGGCACCAAGAATCAGATATTTCATACCCTATCTTCCTTCTCCATTCATTTCCTTAACAGTTCGTCAAATAGCTTTACCATCTTCGACGAATACAGTTTTTCCCATGTATAATCCTTCACTGCATTATACGCCTTTTCGGAAATACGATTATAGTACTCTCCATCTTCCATCAAGGCAATCATCTGATTTGCAATTTCTCTGACATCTTTAGGTTCTACGATGATTGCGTCTTCGCCATTATGGAGCAGTTCAATTGCCCCCACGCTGTTCGATACAAGCGTAGGAATGCCCGCACTCATTGCCTCAAAGACTGTTAGGCCCCAACTCTGGTCAATATTAATAAACGCAAAGATATCCGCCTGATTATAAAGGGTATTGTAGGTTATTTCATCTACCTGCCCCCAGATTTTAATATCATTTTCAAGCTTTTTTTCTTTGATTAGAGCCAAAATCTTATTTGCATAATCTTTATCCTTGTCTGTACTTCCAATAATATCTAGCTTTACCTTATATCCTTTGCTGCGCAGATAATCAACCACAAGGACAAGTGTCTCATAGTTGCGATAACTGAAAAACACGCCCGTCGACAACAACTTGACTTGATTTTTCATTTCATTATGGTATTCGTGTTTCTTCAAAGCACCATTTGCATCAACTCCGCAATAAAACACATCAGCGGCTTTTCCCATACAAGACTCAACCCGTTCTTTGTTTTTAGTAACATTGACCGTGATTGCATCTACCCGACTTGCAATCCATCTGTTGAATCGGCATTGCGCCGTATCACTTTTTCTTGTTTTCCCCCTCTTGCCAACGCCAACACGGAAACAACTTGGCAAATCATTGATTTGCCAAACCACTTTCGTGTTTTTTCTGAATGTTGCAAGACAGGTAATCCATTGCAAACCACCGTCATGAATATTAACGATTTCGTAATCATCTGGAACCATCTTCAAGAATCGCCGAGTGTTTCTGATCTTGTCAAATAGGCTTCTATGCTTCTGAAATTCCTCAAATGTGTCATACAAGCTTACTGGATGGTACTTTTCAAACTCTGGATAGGTCTTTTCAGGATCATAATACTTTGTTAATAAAAGCATTTCAATTTTTTGTTCTTCCAAATATTCACAAAGCCTCAGAACTTGTTTATGTGTTCCTCCTCGTATATTTAATTCATTTATAACAATTGCTACTTTCATTATGTCTTCCTCTCCAATTATATTATAGTATTAATATTTTTTTCTTCCACGCACGCGATTATATATAGCCCACATAAAAAATGGAATTTTCTTCTTGATGTTCTCATGTTTCAAATTTTTATTTGTTGCGCCAAATCTATTTCGATAGTCGAATGCAATGCCTTCCTTTTCTTGAACCTCACAATACTCTTTTGTAATTCTTTCAACTTGAGTTGTGCTTACTCCCCCTGCTCTAAAGTTGACGACAATCTCATCAATATGCACAAACCTTTTACCTTGTTTCCACATTGATAATGTAAAATCATAATCAGCCACAATTTTATAGTGAGTATTATACGGATGTTCCTTCATTAGCTCTGATTTAATGAACATTGCCTGATGACAAATAGACATCCCCTTTTCTATTGTTTGTAGGCTGCCTATCTCTTTCTTGCCATAACCTCTTTCAATTTTAATAATATCCCCATACAAAATATCTATATCATCCTTTTGTATACAGTGACTTATTTTAGAGAGTACCTCATCATCATGAAACTGATCACCCGCATTCAAAAAATTCAAATATGTGCCATTCGAAAGTCGCACGCCGATATTCATACCAAAATAAATTCCACCGTCTTTTTCCGAATGGACAATAAATCGAATTTTCTTATTTTCAAATGCCGCTCTATATGACTCAACAATCTTTAATGTTCCATCTGTGCTACCGCCATCACACACAATGTATTCATAGTTGCAGAATGTCTGATTTAGGACAGACTCAATAGTCTTTCTAATCGTATCTTCTTCATTAAAGCAGACTGTTATGATTGAAAAAAGTATTTCACCTTTCCCACTCGTCATATAACTCTCTTCTTTCATGCAAATTGCGGCGTTCTTTTGGTCATTCATTATCGCGTTCTCCAACCAGTTCATTTTTTAGTTTTTTTATAAACCTTGCAGGGTTTCCTGCCCAGACTTCATCATCTGGTATTTTACCCGTCACGACTGAGCCTGCTCCAATAACTGCTCTCTTTCCAATGTCAGCACCCTTTAATATTATTGAGCAGCCTCCAATGAACGCTCCTTCTCGTATAACAATTGGTTTCGTTGTTCCATCAGCCTCTGATTTTATCCGTTTTGTATAATCTATTGGATGAAAATCGGTATCCCATATTTTCACTCCAGATCCAATCAAAACATCATCTTCAATTACGACTTTATCATATGCTGTAATATTCGCATGACTTATTCCAACACGATTGCCGATTTCGAGTGTACCATCACTTCCTACCACCAGGTGAATATGATTCATGCCTGATGTAGGGTTGACATTTTCACTAGACATCAACATACAATTATTTCCAATCTTTACCCCGCCTTTTCTACCATGGACATAGAGTCTCCCGTAGATAACTAGGTTGTCTCCTGCATCTACCTTTTTAAAGGAAAGCATAAAACAATTCCACAATTTATCAAACAATCTCATTTTAGATTCCCCCATTCAGTTTATTCTTGCCCCCTTTGGTTCTGGGCATGGGTGATAACCTCTTTCCTTTTTATGGTTTAAGTATAGCACCGTGTTGGGGTGGGAGCAATACTGTCATTAAACCACAGCCCATTTGGTATCCAAGAAATCAGGAATTTCATCCATACTAACCGGAGTATATCCTACGCCAAAATCATTGTCACTATTGAGATATCCCATCGTTGGCAATCCATTAGCCCCTTGGCTCAGTTTTTGAAGAGCATCACTATGGCTGAAATGATAACTGGAATTGGGATGTACTGCCCACACGGATACTATATGAACTTCTGCTCTCCCCTACCTACCGATGGCCTTGGAAAGTGAAAGTTGTATGCTCGTTTAGGTCTGGTGCTGCGTTTCCACAATGTCCACGGTGCGGAACTACTATGCAACGAGATTATCAACTTTTCTGTGACCGCTGCGGCCAAAGGCTCAACTGGAGTGGTTTTGATGATGTAGAAGTACGGTACATAGGGTGGAACGGACCAGATGAAGATGATTTTATGACTTAATTAAACCACATTGCGCCAGTTCTTGCAAGGACTTGGCGCTTTTATCTTTCTCAGAGAGGATGTATTCCATCACCGGCCAAGTCACTGTCTGCCATTTGATATCCGGGCCATCAAACCGAACTGTTAGAGCCGCCCTATTTTGTTTCATGGATGGGCTAACCTGACGGAGCAACGAATAAAGATGTCGCCAGCGCCGGAGTTAATATTGAACCTGTAAAATCCCGTTCCATTCACTATGCCATCCTCGAAAGGAGAGCACATTATGGATTCCTGTAATCCTAAAACTCGTAATTAACAATGAACCGAAAAATCGAACCTTACCGTCATCCATAGAGGTGTCTTATAAAGTAAAAATACTGCGGCAGACAGGTGTTGCGCCTGCTCATCGTGGACATATTGCTATTTTAACATTGTGTAACTGTTACTGATATTCATGCACTGAAAATTTTTGTAGATTACAGCAGTGCAGTTTCTATCAAGCTATTGCTTTTCTCCTTTTCCAGATATATAATTCAGACAAGCCAATTCGATTTATAGATTTTGTTGGGAGGTTTTCTCATGGCAAAAGATCGTATTGAAAGCAAGTATGTAACTGTAGCCCCCGGTGTGGAGTTACATATCTTGGAAAAAGGCGAAGGTAAACCGTTGGTCTTCATTCCCGGCCTGACCTTCTCTGGTGAGATTTTCAAGAACCAACTGGAGTATTTCTCCTCTGAATATCGTGCCATTGCTATCGATCCTCGCGGCCAAGGCTATTCTGCCAAAGCCGTGGATGGCAACGACTACCTGACTCACGGCCGCGATGTAGCAGGTCTGATTGATGCATTGGGTCTCAAAGATATTGTCCTGATTGGCTGGAGCACGGGCAACCTTGACACATGGAGCTACGTGCAGCAGTTTGGCAAAGACAAGCTGCGCGGCGTTGTGACTATCGATATGTCTCCGCTCCCGCTCTCCCCTGACCCGAAGTGGTGGACTGAGGGCACGATTGAAGAGCTGTCTCAGGTCGCCACGCAGGTGCTGACTTCTTCTGAGGGCTGCCGTGAATTCTTCAGCGAATATGCGACTGGTGTTATGATCCAGCATAAGATGAAGCCTGATGAGCTGGAGTATCTGCTGGATATTTCCGGCCGCACACCATACTGGATCTGCCGTCAGCTGTTCTGCGACGCTGTGTTCTCCAACTATCTTGAAATTGCAAAAGATGTCGGTGCAACTCTGCCCAGCCTGATGTTCATTGCAGAACACTGGCAGGACATTGCAAAGCCCTTTGTCGAAGCGCAGCTTCCCGGTTACGACACCTACGTCATGGGTGGTCACCTGATGTTCTATGAATACCCCGAAAAGTGGAACCGTGTTCTGGAAGACTTTTTGAATAAGCTATAATGTGATTTCAGCCGCCTGTGGTTCATTCCGCAGGCGCTTTTTTGTATAATCTCCAGGATTTCACGCAGTGACTCAAACATTGGGTGATTCTTCTTTTCCGCACCCTCTGCGGCATCCGTGTCAGGACGATTTGCTGAACGCTTTCTTCATCTTTTCTTTTGCTTCATCCGGCACGTTGATCAGTCCGAACCGATAGAACATTCCGTATATATAGGTCACACCCCGGATATTGCCCAGTGCTTTCGGTCGTTCAACTACTTCTCCTACCTTTTTAATATGGCCCCGAGCCAGCAGCACGGAACTCCACGCCAGGCTTTTACTATTTTCTCTGCGATCGATCCACAGTTCCTTAGTGTATTGCCCATTCCGCCCCTTTCGTATTTCATAGGTAAAGGGTAAACCTGAGTACGTTTTGAAACGCACACCTGCATAAAGAAGAACCACCTCCCACAGATGCTCTTCTGTCGGCTCGGTTCTCAGTTTTCTTACCGCTCTGTATCTCCGCTGCCGCTCTGCTCCTACGCTGATTTTCTCTTTATCTGCTGTGTTTGGAAAGTACACGCCTTTTTCATAAGGCAGGTACGATGTGACGGAGGCTTTGGATAGGCCAAGGACTGTTGCCGTTGAGAGAATGGAAGTTTTATAGTCCTGCGTTTTTCGATACCCCTCAAACGTGTCCTGTACCTTCTCCGCCACTTCTGATTCATACGCGCCTGCCGTGATGAGCAGCTTTCTCACTTTGATTGGGTTTAGGTTTAGCACATCGGCGATGGATTGGAGGGAGCAGTCCTCCTCATAGAGCACCACAGCCGCATCCATCTGATCTTTCAGATTCTTCCCTGCATCGTATTCCGGCTTTAACTTTTTCCGGCCGCCGCCAGGCTTTCTGGCTTTATATGCTCTTTTCTCTCCCATAATTATTCGTGCAGTTCCAGCGGCAGTCCATCCGGGTCGTGGAAGAATGTCATCTTCTTGCCGGTGTAATCATCCACACGGATTGGCTCACATTCAATCCCAACTTCTGCCAGTTCTCTCACCGTCTGCTCCACACTCTCTACACAGAAAGCAAGATGCCGCAGCCCACATGCTTCCGGACGGTTCACACGCATCGGCGGGTTTTTCTCAGCGAAAATCTCCAGTTCTGTGTGCTCATTGACACGCAGATCCAGCTTCCAGTCTTTACGCTCCGGGCGATAGTTTTCCCTGATAACAGAGAAGCCCAGCTTGTTCACATAAAAATTCTTTGCAGCTTCGTAGTCAGATACGATGATTGCAATGTGGTGTATTTTAGATAAGTTCATTTTGTGTCACACTCCATTTCTTTTATTTCCGTTATAAACTATACATCAACCTTCAAAAAATACCGTGTGAACTCCTGGAGTTCAGTTTGTCCACACGGCATTTATTTTTTTCTAGGGTTTTGTTTTATTTCAATTTTTCAAGGATTTCATCCGCACTCATACCGCTGGCCAGCAGCTTTTTCAGCACAGCCTCTGCCTCGGTCTTTTTAGCTTCTTCAGCGGCCTTAGCATCTGCCTTTGCCTTCTTCGCTTCCAGCGTTGCCACTTCTTTTTCGGCCTTCTTCAGAGCAGTCTTCTTCTCCTTCAGATCAGCCTTCAAAGTGTCAATGTTGGCAGTGACGGATGCGATCTCAGCAGTCAGGGAAGTGATAAATTCCTGCTTCTCTGCGATTTGGGATGCGTAGTCTTTGGTGATATTGGTTTTGGGACGGTTTTTGCTGCCTTTCGTTCTGGGCATAGGTGATAACCTCTTTCCTTTTATTTCGTAATAAATCTCTTACCAGCTCACGATTTTCTCAATTGAACAATTTTAAAGTCGTCTCACACTTAGCCGCCATATCAGCGTTGCCTACTGCTCACCACGAAGAGGTGTGTGATTATCAGAGCAGCGTAGGGAGCTCACACTCCCATTATATCACAAGTTCATTTTTAAATCATCCTTGTGATGAAGATTATTTTATGGTTTTCGACCTTACTTCAAGAACTCTTCAGCACTCTTACGAATCTCCGCTTCTACCTTTTCGGCGGCTTCCTTATTCTCCGCGCTAACAGAAATATAGGTCTTGAGTTTCGGCTCGGTACCGGAGGGGCGCACCACGATGGAGCAGTTATCTTCCAGCAGGAACTTGAGCACATCGGACTTGGGCAGACCGTCCAGACCCGGAGCGTAGTCCAACAGCTTCACAACCTTCTTGCCGCCAAACTCCTTGATATCGCCCCGGAATGCCTGCATGATACTCTGCATCTTGGCAAAACCGGCACTGCCGTCGAACTCGTAGCTGTGCAGGGTGTTCAGGCAGTAGCCATAGGTCTTGTACAGCTCGTCCAGCTTGTCCAGCAGGCTGATACCCTTGGTTGCGTAGTAGCTGAACATCTCGCAGATCATATAGGCACCGTCTACACCGTCCTTGTCGCGGACGTAGGAGCCAGTCAGGTAGCCATAGCTTTCCTCAAAGCCGAACACATAGCTGTCCGCCTTGCCCTGCTTTTCCAGTTTGCCGATCTGCTCACCGATGAACTTAAAGCCGGTCAGCACGTTGATGGTACGCAGTCCGTAATGGGTAGCGATCTGCTCGCCCATATCCATGGTGACGATTGTCTTGACCATGACCGGATCAGCTGGCATCTTGCCGTGCTTCACACGCTGGCTGCAAATATAGTCCAGCAGCAGCATACCCGTCTGGTTGCCGGTCAGCAGCTCATATTTCCCCGCCTTGTTCTTGACGGCGATGCCCACACGGTCACAGTCGGGGTCGGTCGCCAGCAGCAGGTCGGCATTGCACTTCTTGGCATACTCCATGCCCAGTGCCATGGCTTCCTTGATTTCCGGGTTGGGGTACGGGCAGGTCGGGAAGTTTCCATCCGGCTGCTCCTGCTCCTTGACCACGGTGATGTTGGTGTAGCCCATCTCCTTCAGGGTGCGGGTCACGGGCTTCAGACCGGTGCCGTTCAGCGGGCTGTACACGATGGCCACATTCTTATTGACCTCTTCGCCAAACAGAACGGACTGGCTCTTGACCTGCTCCACGAAGGCGGTGTAGACCTCGTCCGGGATGTACCGGATGCTGCCGTTTGCCACACCTGCCTCAAAGTCGCTGGTCTTGACGTCTGCAAAGATATCCAGTTTCTCAATCTCGGCCAGAATTTCCGCTGCAGCCTCGGTGGTGATCTGGCAGCCGTCTGCGCCGTAGACCTTGTAGCCGTTGTACTTGCTGGGATTGTGGGAAGCCGTCACCATAACACCGGCAGAAGTGTGCAGATAACGGGTCGCAAAGGAAACGGTCGGAACCGGCAGCAGGACAGGCCAGATATCGTAATTTGTAGGAGCTGCGATCACTACAAAATCAGCATCGCTATATGCTTCCTTCGCATCCAGTGTTGCGGTCAAATCCAGCTCCTTTTCTGCCAAATACTTCTCGATATATTCGTCCTGAATCGGAGATTTCTTCTTATTGATCAGTTCCACTTTTTCTGGAATGATGTCTACAGCAGTCACCTTGTGATGCTGAGATAACAGCGTGGCAATGGAAACAATGACCTCGTCCGCATATTTCGCAGCATTTTTTTCGCCTTGGTGGATAAACTTAGAGCCAAGTCCTGATTGCCATTTCTCGCGCTGCCAATCAATGCCATGGACGGTAACAACAACTTTTTTTCCAAACATCTTCGGCAGCCATGCAAAGAATGCCGGTCCTTCGGCGTGGATGTGCACCACATCGTATTTTCCAAATGCACTATAAAGTGCCGCAAATGCGGAGGAACTGACTGCAGCAAGTCCCCCTGATGTCAAGATAGGGACAAAAAAATTCTCAAAAAAAGCAAAAAAATAAGCCCCACAAGGCTTTTCTGACAATTCTTTGAATCATCAGGGCCTTGTAGGGCTATCCGTTATCTTATGCTATTTTATTTTCACACTGCCTGTAATGGGGTGTTCTCCATTGTTTCCTTAAACTGCTCAACTGTCATCTTTGCTTTTGCCGCAGCACGCTCCAGCGGTAAATCACCCTCTCGAACAAGCTGAACCAGCATCCGAATCTCGCCAATTCCGATGCCTTCGATTCTGCCTTCCTGACGGCCTTCTTCACGGCCTTCGGCTCTTACGCCTTGACTAAGATTGCACACTTCAAGCACCTCTCTTTCCAGTTCTTCGCTCATTGCAACGCCAAACTCTTCTTCCAGAATCTTCTTTTTCTCCGAACCTGATCTTGTGGAAGATAACAGCACTTCCATAAATTTCAGGATTCCCTTATGATTCTCCGTCCCTGGCTTGCCTAAACAAATCATTACGACACTCATCAAATCGTAGTTTTCGGTTTCTTCCTGCGCTTCTCCAATCAACTGTTCGGGTTTGATGGAGTACCGGGTAAGCGTATTTTCAAAACCATCTGACGGCTGAGTACAAATCCAGATGGAGTAGACCTTACGAATCTTCCCATATTCAGATTTTGTAAAAATCGGACCGTGCTGTGCAGAAATCATTCTGCTACAATAATAGATTGCCCGTTTCGTCAATGGGTATCCCGGCTTGAATTTTGTCTGTGCTTCCACATTGATAATCAGACGAATGACTTCTTCCTGTTCTGCACTGTCCGCAGATTTCGGTGCGATTGCATCAAAGCGAACATCGTAGAACAATGTTCCCTCGGTCAGCGTAGAGTCCTCGTTGTTACTACCCTTGATTACATCTGTTGACTTTTTGGGTCTGTTCGTATCATCGACATGAACACCAACAGAGCCAACCTCCGGGGTTCCCTCGATGTATTTCTCAACAATATCATCTACGGTGCAATCGCTGTATTCATTCACACAGCCTTTCATGATCTGTGCCAGAATCTGTTTGTTTGCCAACAGCTTTTTCGCTGTTCTGTCATACCTCGAATCATACTCTGTCTGATCTATCGTGTGGGCAAGCTGATTTTCCACCGTGCCTTGTTTTTCCATCGGCATTCACTTCCTCGCAGTAGATTCAACAAGAGCGTAAACTCTCCTATCGTACTTCCATCTTACCATAATTCACCGCCCATATCAAGCAACCAACTGTAAACTTTCCTTGCACGGAGTTGTCCATATTATTGCATTCTTCGCCACTGTTATATCATAGGCAACTAATTATTTCAGAACCCACTAATGTGAGATTCACATTTCAGTCAGTACTCTCCCTTTTTCTATCTGCATCGCATCCGTTATCTTAAACGAAACAAGTCGCTGCTGTGGAAAAGCTCTTCCGATCAGCCGATAGGACATTTTCTTGTCCCACCCAGAATCCCCGTAAATCATGCGAACCAATGCCATACACTTGATTTCGCCGCTATTAGATTCGTCTGGTTTTCCCACACGATGCGCTCCTGATTCTTCTGCTCCACACGCCTGTACAGCTATCTGTTTCATTTTACGATTATACAGAAACCGATAGTGTGACGGCCATTCTAACGCTTCCAGCGTTTTTCTGAAGACCGTGATTCGTCCCTCTTCCTCGCAGAAACTCATGCCAAGTCCTGCCTGTTGCTCCGTTTTCTGTTCTGTTTTTTGCATATTGCTCACCTCCCACAAATGGACAGACCCTCCCCTTGTACAACCTGTCAATTAGTCCTTTCCAGCTTCAGGAGCAATCTTTCCTGTCAGAATCCCCATTGACACATACCCATCCATTTGCTTGACTTCAGATTCTTTCCGGTGTTCTTCCACAGGCACACCAAAAGTTCCCACAATATCATCCAGGTAAAATCCCTTTCGGCTGTTCACAGGTTTTGTTGACGCAGCATTATCCTGCGAATCGACTGCGTTCTTTTTTCTCTGTCCTTCATGAAAAATTTCTGGCACAAGCAGATCAAAAACATACAGAGTTTCACCCTCAAAGGTAATCCTGTACCCCAGCATTTTATATCGGCACTCGCTGTCCCATCCCATTTTCTGATAAACTAAAGTCGCAAATGGCTTGCAGGACATCTTCCGGCTTTTGCGCTTATCCGGTTTTGCCACGCACCAACGCAGAGCGTCCTTGTCATTTTCATCACACCCACGAACAACGATACGCTTCAAATCATTGTTGAACATGACATGAACGTAGACCACATCCTCCAGCCCTGTGATACAGGCTGTATTGAATGTGATACTATCTTTACGAATCACGATTGCCGGGTCACGCAGATACTCCATCAAAAGAGTTGCAATCTCCGTAAGCGAATATCCATTCAGGTACAGGTAGTAAATCACCTTTACCGTCTGTGCTTCCTCCGGGTTAATTACAAGGTTGCCTTCCTCGTCTTTATCGTATCCAAGCAATGCAGGGGTCAGGAACAGGCCACGGCTGAACCGCCGATCAATCGACCAGTTCATAATGATAGATTTGGAATGCGATTCTTCCTCTGCCACAGATGCCAGAATCGTCAGAATCATGCGTCCATTGCTGTCCAGCGTATAGAAGCCAATCAAGTTTGCTTCCACATAGGCATCAGGGTTCGTAATGGAATAGCGGACACCCGCCTGCGCACCGAGGTTCACTACGATTTCCGGCTTATACTGCTCAAAGATAGATTCGATCACAGCCTTGTCTGCCAGATTACCTTTTACGAAGCTGAAATTGTCAAACTGCTCCAATTCGTTCAAACGTGCTTCCTTCAGGCGCACATCATAATAGTGGTTCATGTTGTCCAGACCCACAACCTTGACACCCTCCACCGTGGAGAGCAGTCTCTTTGCAAGGTTAGAACCGATAAAACCAGCTACACCCGTGATAAAAACACTCTTGTTTCTCAGATTGATTTTCGTTTTATTTCCGTCATTCATGTACATTCTGCACTCCTCACTTTTTCTATATAAACAGCAACAAACCCACGGCGGATCGCACAAAGGCAATCCACCGTAGGCTTGAACTCTCCTGCAATCTTTATTTGCTGCTCCTTTTTGTGGGTCAAAACAGAGCTTCCAAAAGCCACCTACATATAACCCTCAGGATTTCCCGCTTCTTGCAGTTTTTCAACAAATAAAACATTTGAAGGACAACTCAAGCCGTCAAAACCATTTAGTTATCGTAGGTTTTCTTGGTTGACCCTATGCGGTTGTCAAGTAAGGAACAAAAAAATTTACAAAAAAATAAGCCCTACAAGGGTTTCAGTCGGTTCCGAACCGATCTGAGCCTTGTAGGGCTTACCTACACTCTATATGTTCTTTTCTTGATTATGATTATGCTCCATGGGCATCCATTCTGTTACGCGGCGGATTAACTCTTCTAAATTTAACCGCCCGCTCAGGTGTGGTTTCAGGGCAATCCGCATCAAACGTGATTGGCATTTTCTTTGCCGCTTCCAGTTCTGCGAGTTCTTCTTTTGTAAAAGCAAGTTCCTGTTTCAGTTCCATAGACATTTCACTCGTTTTTACCATAATAAAGCCCCCTTTCAAATTCGGTAGCCATTCGTGCCGAAATCAATCTTGTCACATCTGTTTTTGTACCGCTTTCTTCAATTCTTACTCGTTCAGTATATACAACAAATAGTATTTCATTCACCTTTCCGATGAACTGGTCTATATTGCCAATCAATGCACCCTCTGCTTTTTGAGAAATCCGTCCAGCAGAAGTATCGCCTATGGTGTTATATCGATCTTCGTCATCGCTATGATCCTCATCATAGAACTCGATTCGGTCATAGTCAAAGAAGATACGCGCTGCACTCTTAAATGAAATTCCGTGTTTTTTAATATTTATCTGATTTTTATTATCATCGTATTCAAAGGCCATTCCTCCCAGTGAGAAACTAACCATCCTGTTATCTTCCATCGGCCTCACCGCCTCTCTCCGAGGTTCATAATCTCCCTATTATGTTTTCATCTTACCATAAAACGCCTTGCATATCAAGCTGGCAGATGTAAACTTTTCAACATAGATTTGTCCATATTGCTCTTTCTTGGCATCATGCCGTCCTTTAAATCGATGACTTTTTTCTGCTGGCAATCCCTTTGCCTCTCATCGTCTTCACTTCTTCTTCAAGGTAATAGTCACCATGATAGAATTTAGAAACATCCATATCAAGAGCTTCAATTACTCGACATGCCAAGCCAAAAGAAGAAGTCAAAATGTTTCTTTCCCCAGATTCCAGCCTTTGATATTGACGTAATGTTATTTTTGCGCGATCAGCAACCTCTTGTTGCGTCAGCCTTAATATTTGTCGTTTTTCCGATAAGACAGCCGCTGCCGTTGGAATTATCGTTTGAAAGCCATCTAAAATTCCGGCACTCATAGTATTAGCTCCCTTCATCACGTCCATTTGGACGTATTATACGACCAAGTGGACGTGGTGTCAAGTTGTACACTTTTGAGGCGAGAGGGCACTTTGTTCATCTTTTTCAAGCGAAATGATAACTGCATTTTTCTCGGCATCATACCGTCCTTTAAACTGATGGTCTTTTCCTGCTGCCAGACCATTTGCTTCCAGCAACACCTGAATGAACTGTATTCCGTTAATCATCATCCGACACTGCCCATCGGTCAGTAGCTTGTCCGGGACCTTAAAGGACATGGGATGCTCCGCAGCACACGGCGTGATTGCAATAGACTTCCGATCTTTCCTCTGCAAAACGCAGATATAGGCCGGACTTCCAAGAATACGGATAACATCTTTCCCAACATTCATTCTCCGGCTTTCCGCCGGAATTGTCACTCGCAGGTTCATAACTCGCCCAGAATTCATGTCGGCATTCCTCTCTCAGCAATCTCATTGCCCGATTGTTGTACGTTTTCAAGCTGTCCCGGTAAATCTGGCAAAGGTATATTTTCAGATTCTTCACGTTGCGGAATCGGTATTGAAGTAGTGCCTGCTTCCCGTTCGGGCTCATCCAATACAGTAGAACTCTGATACCCAATGAAGTCTTCAAACATGTTCATCTGATGGTCTACAATATAGTCATTATAAGATTTTCCGATACGGTTCTTATAGGCATCCGGGAAGAATTTCATCTGCTTTTTCTTCATTTCACCAGTAAGCGGATCTGTATATTCCTGTGGCTTCGGGGTGAACATGATTGCTTCTTCCAAATCAAACAACATACAAAGACCCTGATCTGAATTAGCCACCCGTCCAAGCACTTTATAACGGCATTCCCGATTCCAGTTCATGAGCCTGAAGATATTTTCCACAAATTCCAATGATGTAATATCCTTATTCACCCAGTTTTCGTCCTTCTGTCTTGCCCATTCAACAGATGCACTGTCCTCTTCCGGGCACATAATCAACGCAAGCCTCTTCTTATTGGGGTGCAAAATCGGAAGGACATACTTGATTCCTTCAAAAAGCCGAATGCACGCCATATTAAATTTCATAACACCATATTTTATGCTCACTGCAGGTTTATTCAGCATGGAAAACTGGGTGCGCGGCGGAAGTTCATAGCCATCGAACTTTTCGTACTCCAGTTCTCTTTTATGTTCTTTCCGTATCTGTGCAAGTTCACGAATCAAGGAGATTTCCCGAACGCTCAGTTCCTGCGCCCTGCTTTTTTCTTCCATTCTATAAGTTCCTCCTACATCGACATCAAAAGATCATCCAGTTCACGTTGAACTTCATTTCTGCTTGGAATTGCACCAATCATGGGATTTTCTACGACTTGGCCAGATTCCATCACATCACTAACTGTAATGCTCTGAACCCATTTACTCCGATATAACCGGCATTTCAGATTCATCGAACAATTTTCTTGTTCATACTGATTTTTCCCAGTCAAAATCCGGGACTCATCTAATTCAAAAATCAGAAATTTTGCATTTCCCTGACCCCGGCAGATACCACGGCACTGATAGCGGCAATTCTTTCTCCAGTTCAATGTTTGGAAGACCAGTCCAGAAAATGCTCTGGCTGAAAAAGCACTATGAACGTCATTGTCATCTCTCCAGCGCATCGTCGTTGAAAAGCCGTGATTACTCTTTCGCAAAATCACGACCTGCAGAATCGGATGATAGAGCAGTTCCACATACTCGCAGTCGTCCAACCGGCTATGGCAGGCCTTGCTGAAACGGATTCCATTTTTAGAAATCGTCATAACCGGGCTGCTCTGGTTGATAAAGCAAGCACCTGAAACCGTCATATATTCAGATTGAAGTGCCGTTCCCAGTGTTGCCCCAGCCCTCATCTCTGCTATATCGTTCAGTTTCATCACCTCTTCCGGCAGATAGGTGCTCAGGCAAAGGCTGCGGATGCTTTCGGCATTGATACCGTTCCAGTTCGGATGGATACCCACAAAGCCTTTCAATGCTCCCTGCCGGATTACCACAATATCCTGCACACCGCACTTTTTGCTGCTGGATGCCACAAGATGTGCAGCCCGTGCAATCTCCGGCGAAACAATCGCTTCGTGATGCTCAGGGACATAGGCAGAGCAGCGATTCCCATTATTCTTTGTAACCTTGCCCAGCTTGTAGTCCACCACGATGCTCTTCCGGGCTTCCAGATCACCCCAACGGCGTTCATTCTTCATGATGTTTGCCACCATCACACCGTTCCACTCCTGCCTGCCGCGCAGGGTGCTGCGCTTTTTCTGCGTCAGGATCATTGCAATCTGATCGTAGTTATACCCTTGAATAAATGCCAGAAAGATAAACCGCACCGTCTTTGCTTCTTCCGGCTCAATTACCAACTGTCCATCTTTGGTATGCCGATACCCCATCAGGTCAGCCACCGGGTACTGACCTGTCATAATGCGCTGATCATACGAAAGGATCATCCGGCGGCTCTTGTTGCCCGATTCCCAGTCTGCCAAAAGAGCCTGAATGTCAAGACTGTATTGACTGCTTGGATTCAGCGTGTAGATGTTTTCCGTTTCAAAGTACACGCCAATGGGATGTGCCGGGTGCATGGTTTTCAGGGCCGCGATCTGCGTCATGCAATCTGAAAAATTCCGAGCAAAACGTGAAATGCTGGCACAGATAATCAAATCCATCTTCTGGTCTTTGGCATCTCGCATCATGCGTTTAAACGCATCACGTTTCCGCAGCGATGTGCCGGATTTTCCTTCATCGCTGTAAATGTCCTGCAAATTCCAGTTTTCCGTTTCTGCAATCTTTTTGGTGTAATACAGAGTCTGGTTTTCAATGGAAGAAATCTGTTCTTCGCTAGAGGTGCTGACACGGGCATAAACCGCTACACGCTTCAGGTCACTGTCGTAAATCGACGGTGTCGGTTTCGCCGGACGAAAGTAGTCTTTTGCCGTTTTCTGGCCCTGTTCTGCCTGCTTATGGATTCTGTCCCGAATTTCAGCTTTTCTCTTTTCGGACTCCAAATGCCTACTCTGCCAGTCTGCTCCACACGGCAGCATGTCCACATCTTCTGCTGGGATATGTTCTACGTTCATTTTTCTTCAGCCTTTGTCATTTCATCTTCCAGTCGAATTCTCCACTCAAGATAATCTTTCCTTCGGATTGATGTGTATTTTTCGGCCAATTCTTTCAAGTTCTGACGCTGATTCTCAACATCAAGAATCGTGTCAATTCTCTGGTCGTCATCATCTGTAACAATGTCCACCCGCATCGGCAAATCAAACAGATATTTCAGCAGAAAACAGAAATCACAGGTATTCGCTGCAAGGTAGGCCCTTGTCTGTGAAAAAATCAGATTGACGGCACCCTTTTTGCAATCTTTGAGCAGATGCACCATTTCCGGGCGTTTATAAATTTCCTTATTCCCTGTGATGTCAATATAGACACCAACCAGCCTTTTATCCGCATCATCCCTAAACTTTTCAGCATAGTAGGAACTGTGATAGGCTACCGCTGAATCCTTAGAGCGTTCCCACAGTTTTGCAAGTTTCACATAGCCACCAACCTTATACTTGCGGTCCATTTATAGCACCTTCTTCCAGCTGAACACTCCAATACCATCTCCGCTTCTTCTGGTAGCAGTGGATTCCCATTTCCGTTTTTACCATCCGCGCCACTCGTTTGCTGACACCCTCATTGTCCAGACGGCAATAAATTTCATTTGCGCTCATATCGCCTTTTTCAAGGAAATGCTTGATCCAGTAGGCAGCTTTCTGTTGCTCTGTATCAAATTTAGGTTCGGCGTCCGGCTGTTGTTTTTCAAAAAGCTGTGGCCTGCATTCCAGCCATCGAAAGCCCTTGTCGGCAGAAATGGAAAAGCGGATGTCTTCTGCCGTAGGCGCAAGACTGTTTTTGATTTGATGTACGATTCTTATATCAGGATTCTCGGTATCTCGCTCCACCTGCAGGACGCTTCGTGCTGCTGCCACAACATCAATACTGCCAAGGCTGCGGTACAGCCCTTTGGAGCCTTCTTTTTTGTTGAGGTGTCCAATCAGAACGATAGCGCAGTCGTAACCAGCAGCCCACATTCCAAGGCGGCGCATGAGTTTCCGCGCTCTGCCTGCAATTTGCAAATCCGAATCGCTGCCAAGATAAGCCTGAATCGGATCGATCACGACCAATCGAGGCCGAAATTCAATGATTGCCTGACGGATGCGCTCATCGTCCAATGTAAGGCCGTTATAAACTTCTTCGTTGATGAAAGCAATCTTCCTGCAGTCTGCTCCGTAGCGTTCCAGACGGGGCTTTATCGTATCTGAAACGCCATCCTCGGAGCACTGATAAATCACTTTTTGCGGCGCACCAATTTTGCATCCGTCCGGGGTCTTACCTCCTGTTGAAAGTTCCGCAATTAGATTCATCATCATGGTGGATTTTCCATCGCCTGGATCACCTTGCAGCAGTGTGATTTTTCCGATTGCGATAAACGGATACCACAACCACCGAACATCCGTTGACTGAACTTCGCTATACAGCGTCAGCAGTCGTTCCATTTCGTTTTCCCCACTTTATTTTCGCAGCTTGATTTCATGCTTTTATTATACTCTTATCAGATGATTTTTTCTGTGACCCAGCAGGTCACTTGTTCCCTAAAATGTGACCTGCTGGGTCACATTTTAGCCTCAGAAGCCATCTCCGCTAGAAGGGAAAGACAAAAATTCTGACTTCTATGCAGATTGCCTCTTTGGTTCCTCTTGATTCATTTCTCCATAAGTCAAATAATTAAAGTATCTTATGCGGGCATTTGAAAGGAAGATCACTATATGTCCGTAAATTGTACTTCTCTTGGAAAACGAATCAGCTTCTACCGTTCAAAATCAAATCTGTCGCAGGAAGCCCTCGCCGCAAAAATCAACTGTAGCCGTGAACACATTGTCCGTATCGAAAATGGAACAAAAATCCCTAGCATTTCTGTTCTTGTCGAAATTGCCAACACCTTATCCGTTTCCGCGGATGAGCTTTTGCTCGACTGTCTTGAACATTCTTCTTCCTCTGCAAACTCCGAATTTCACCGCTTGCTGCTGGACTGTAATGAAACTGAACAGACTGTCATTATTCGCATGGCAAAAGAGTTAAAGGCCACTCTTGTCAGCCTTGGAGTTTAACATTATTTCGCAGTAAAAAGCACAAAATAAAACGGCCCGCATAAGCTGCAGACGCACCCTCGAATTCTCCTGGGTGCTGTCTGTGGTTTATGTGGGCCTCCGTTTTTAAATGCTAAAACTCGCTATATACCTTAGTTCAAAAAGTCGCTGCAATCACTTTTCCTCATAGCTGTTCAATGTGTCCTCAAATGTAAAATGAATTTTCACGCGCTCATCGTTGAAAACCTCGATGCGGTCAATAAAGGTTTCTACCACATTCTGCGATAAGTGCATCACATCGCCTGATTCTTCTACGGCACTTACGACAGTCTGCAAATTATCGGCATCCTTCTTCACAGGCTGGAAAATTCGATTTTTTTCAGTGCGCAGCCGTTGGATTTGCGCCATTCTTTCATCTTCCTGCACTCGGTAAGCCGCTCTCTGTCGGATGAATTCTTCCTTGCTCATGTTTCCGTCTGCATACTGCTCATACAGTGCAACGCGCTGTTTTACAATCTCTGCCTTTTCTACACTGAGCTTTTCTTCCTGCCGTTCCAGTGCGGAGAAGCAGATCAACGCTTTGCGTTCCCGTTCGCGCAGGATTTCCAGTATATGCTCCGCCTGTTTTATTTGCGCTGTCAGTGCATTTCGGACAATCTCTTCCAGCAGTTCCTCAGAGATTGGGATTCGCTTGCAGGGACTGTCCACCGCTGTCGCTGAGAATCTGCAGTTAAAAGAGGGGCCAAGTTTCTTGAGAACACGATATTTCATCAGCTTCTGGCAGTAACCGCAGTAGACCTTGCCTTTCAAGGGATACTGGTGTTTTGTGTAGTTCCCGGCCTGATGCTTCCCATGCTGCAGCATAATAACCTTTTGTGCTTGTTCAAATTCCTCCGGGGTCACAATGGCGGCATGGCTATCCTCAATTCGTACCTGCTGTTCCAGCGGTGCGCGCAGGACCCGATGCTTGCACGGAACAGGCATAATGAATTTCGCGCCCACGTAGGTTCCCTTATACTTCTCATTTTTCAGAATATGGTAAACCGTTCCACTTGTCCAATGGCTGCGCTGCAGATCCCATGCTTTCTGCTCACTGTACACATGGTTTTCCGCCACATGATACGCTGCCGGGGTCGGGATCTGATTTTCATTCAGGATTTTTGCGATGGTGCCTGTTCTGTTGCCCTGCAATGCCAGTTCAAAAATCAACCGCACATATCGACTGGCTACCGGGTCGAGGATTAGCTTATGACAGTCGTTCGGGTCCGACAGGAATCCAAATGGACGGTATCCTCCGAGATACATTCCTTTTTTCTGCATCACATGGTCTGCTGCCGCGATTTTGGCAGAAAGATCCCGGCTGTAGGATGCGTTGATGATGTTCTTGATGGCTACTTCCAGTCCGCGTACATCGTTCCCGGCCTGCATTCCACTGTCATACCCATCGTTGACAGAGATGAATCGAACGCCCAGCAATGGAAAAATGCGCTCCATATAATCGCCTGCTTCGATATAATCGCGGACAAACCGGGAAAAGTCCTTTACGATAATTGTTTTCACCTTGCCATCCTGCGCGTCCTGAATCAGCCGCTGGAACGCCGGGCGGCTTGTAGAGGTGCCGGAGTAGCCATCGTCCACATACTCCTGACGCGGCTCTGTTGCCAGTTCGGGGCGGGCCATGATGTACCCCTCTACCAGTCCGCGCTGGCCCTGAATGCTGTTGCTTTCTGCCTTATCCGCACCCACATCTTCGTCCGCAAGGGAAAGCCGGTAGTAGATTCCAATCATCTGCTGTTCACCGTCCTTCAAACGTATAGATCAATTCTGCCTTTACGATTTCCTCTGCACGATTTTCCAGATTTCTCATACGGCGTACCCACTCCATCTGATTTTCTTCTTTCAGTTTTTCCGATACGTGCTCCCGCCGGCTCAGCTGCTCGATCAAAACCTCATATCGCTCTGCTGACTGCTCTTCCACGTCTACCAAAACAGCATCCAGTTTTCCACTCAGCAGCAGGCTCTGATAATAGGCTGGTTTTCGCAGTTTCAGGTATGCCTTGTGCAGCATCCCCAAGCGGCCAATCGGACGGGTCCGTGGCAGTTTCAAGGCCGGCAGATAATAATCGCCAACCAGAACGTATTCCATTCCTGTCCGGGCATCGTAGATTTTCTCTTTCATTGTCCTGCTCTCCTTTTTCATTACGGTAAAAATTCTGTGTAAGTGATTTTCCTGCGGTCCACTTCGATTTTCTTTACATACTGCAGCAGATTATCTGCCGTCAAAAGGACTTCTGTGCTGCCTGCGATCTGCTTTTTCTGCCGCAATTCTTCTTGAACAACGGCCAGTTCTTTCTCTTTTTCAGCTTTCGTCTGTTTCAGTGTTGTGATTTCATTTTCCAAAACCTGCCTCAGTTCCAGAAATTTTTCTTTTGAAAGTTTTCCGAGAACATACTGCTCATAGCCGCTGCGCTTCTGTGATTCCAGTCGAACGATATTGCCCGACAGCCGTTCCATTTCACGGTTCAATGCCGTTTTCTTCGTTTCAAGGTTGCTTTTCCCCGAATTCTTTTGTATCATCTTTTTCAAGTACTTATGTTCTTCTAACCTCTGGTGCAGTTCCTGATTGATGCCGTTCCAGAGGTCTTTCTCTGAGATGGAAACATGGCAAGATGCACAGTAAAAATACAGCGTACCATCACTTTGCCAATGACAGACCAATTTTTCTCCACACTTTTTGCAAAAGATTCTGCCTTTGAAGATGTTCGGATTGTTCTTTCTGCGCTGTCTGCACCACTTTTTTCGCTCTTCCTTGACTGCTTGCTCGGCTTCCCGTAATGCGGAAATTTCATCAAACAGTTCCCAGCTGATAATCGCCGGATGGCTGTCCGGCGCCATCCGCCAGCTTTCCCGTGGATTCTGCCCGATTTTCCGATTCGTTTCATCGTAGGCGATGCGGTTATAGACCATTGTTCCTGTGTAGATTGGATTTTCCAGCACCTTTGTCACGAACACAGTCTGCCATGCTGGGTCCTTTACCCGCAAGGTGTTTTTCAGGTATCCCAGCTGACAACGGCGTGTAAAAGGTGTCGGGATTCCCTGCGCAGACAGCTTCTTTGCAATCTCGCGCTCTTTCATGCCGGATTTCTTCCAGAGAAAAATCCGAACTACCACATCGCTGACTTCCTCATCCAGAACCAAATGATTCTTCTGATCCTTTTTGTAGCCAAATGGAACAGGGGTATAGATTTCTCCCCGTGCTTCCTTGGAACGAAAGCACGACTGAATCTTCTGGGACAGGTCTTTCGAGTACATCTCATTGATCATGCTCTTGATCGGCACCAGCATCCCGTCCCGGCTCTGTCTGTTCAGGCTGTCATAATTATCATTGATGGCGATAAATCTTACGCCAAACAGTGGAAACACTTGCTCCAGATACTGACCTGTTTCCACGAAATTACGACCCAGTCGGGAGAAGTCCTTTACCACAATGCAGTTGACTTTCCGCTCCTGCAGTGCTTTCAGCAGCTGTTCAAATTCCGGGCGGTCAAAATTTGTTCCTGTGCACCGTTTGTCCGCAAATACATCCAGCAGCATCAGGTCATCCCGATGGTTAATGTACTCCTTGATATAGGAAATTTGCACTTCCAGTGATTCCGTATCCCGAAGCACATCATCAAAATCGGACAGTCGTGCGTAAATTGCGGTTTTCCAGATACGGTGCGGTGCGTTCTCCGCTTCCCGCTGCGCCGCACTTACCTTCTTGCTTACTCTTGCCATAAGTCACAGCCTCCTTTTAAGCAGACACTTCACGCTGCCCCATCTGCTTTTGATGCAGTTCTTCCAGCAGGTCCGCAATTTCATCCTGGAATCGGAACGTAATTTCTACCCGATTGCCCTCATAGACTTCGATTTTCTCAATCAATTCGACAATCATCGGGCGGGTGATTTCTTCCAATTTTCGATACTTACGGTACACATCCAGAAACGGATAAGCGTTTGGAGCAGTCTGTAAATTTCGCTGTTCCGCTTCCAGTTCTGTGATTTTGCGGTCATACTCTTCAATCCGCTTGCTGTACAGTTCGTTGTAGTTCAAAAAATCCTCCCGTGTGAGGATTTCGTCTGCATAATCCCCATACAATTTTTCCTTAATGCCCTTTGTATGGGTCTTTTCTGCAGTCAGCTGCCGAATCTGCCGTTCAATGCGCCGCACACGGTAGGGTTCCTGCTGGGCCTGCCGGATGCTTTCCACAAATTCTGCTTCCTCCATCACAATCTGGATCTGCATCTGGAGCGCATTCCGCACAATGTTATAGAGCTTTTCATCCCGTAGGTTATGGCTCGTGCAGCTGCCTTTGTTCTGTTTGCTGCCGGAGCACTGATAATAGATATACCGCTTTCCCTTATAGCTGGCCGACCTGCGCACCAGCCGGCTGCCGCAGTCCCCACAGTAGAGAAAGCCTGCAAACAGGGCCACCGTTTCGGCATCGTTCGGCCTGCGTGTTTCGGTTTCCAGAATCCGCTGCACCAGTTCAAACTGCTCTGCCGGAATGATTGCTTCATGGGTATTGTCCACGATTGTCCAGTCCCGCATCGGCACGTTCATTTTCTTTTTGGAGCGATAGTCCAGTCTCCTTGTCTTTCCCTGCACCAGTTTTCCGATATAGACCTCGTTGTGCAGAATGCGGTCCACCGCCTTGGCAGACCACGGCGGCTCATCGCTCTTGCGGAAATGCAGGCTCAGCTTTGCACCGCTTTGCAACTTTCGTGTCGCAGGAGATGGTGCTTTCTCCGCATTCAAGCGGTCTGCGATGCCTTGATTGCTCATGCCGCTGATCTTCCAGCGAAAAATACTTTGTACATTTTCTGCTGCCAGTTCGTCCACGATCAGCTTGGTATGATTGGCAGGATCCTTCCGGTATCCATACGCTGCAAAGCTCCCCACAAAATCGCCGCGTTTCCGCTTGACCGCAAGCTGGCTCTTGATCTTGACGGAAATGTCCCGGCAGTACGCATCGTTGAGCAGGTTCCGCATTGGGACCATGATGGAATCGCTGGTCTTCCACGCAGATTGACTGTCATAGTTGTCCGTCACTGCAATCAGCCGAACCCGCATGACCGGAAAAATGCGTTCCAGATAACGTCCCACTTCAATGTAATTCCGTCCAAAGCGGGACAAATCTTTCACCAGAATGCAGTTGATGGTCCCCTGCTCCAGTTCCCTGAACAGGTTTTGGAACGCAGGCCGTTCAAAGTTCGAGCCGGAGTAGCCATCGTCCACAAACTCATCCACGATGCACAGTTCCGGGTGGTCTGCGGCATAGGCTTCCAGCAATGTACGCTGGTTTGCAATGCTGTCGCTCTCTGTCTTATCACCATCCTCACGGGACAGGCGCAGATATAATGCTGTGCGGTATCTTGTTTGCTGTGTTTTCTTCTGTGAATTCATATCAGGGTATAACAAAAGCCTTCCACCTCCTTAACGAATCGGCAATACTGTTCGTCAGAGAAGTGAAAGGCTCCACATTTGTATGTAGAACAAGCCCACCGAGCAAGTTCTGCTCAGTTGGCACATTCCTATTTTCTTACCCACAAACAGCTTACCAGAATCATCACCCTTTGTCCAGTGCTTTATCACATTAAAGTGCAAAATTTTCTGTGTGATTTTTCAGCAGCTTGCCGAAGTCTTCTCTGCCTTTTCAGCTGGCCGACTGAAAGCACCTTCCAACGCGCTCAGACAGTGTGCTGCTCCCTCTCGGCGCGAAATTCAGCTTCACAATAATTCCGTTGTCCAGATAGCAATAAGGATTTCGGACCTTATCCAGCAGATTTTTCAGCCTTTCCTCCTGCGGCAGTCCGTGTTCCACTGCATCCTGCGGCAGTTCCTCCAGTTCAGACTGTTCAATCGTGCGAATGTCCCGGTTCTTCATCTGGTGGATCTGCTCCAGCCAATTCATTCTGCCGTTTTCTTGCAATCGCGTTCCTCCCATTCAAGCCAGAAGTGTTTTCAGCAAGTTCAATTTTGCCTGTCCTATATCCTTTCTCATGCTGGGGCCTGTGCAGGCAATCGGCGTACACAGTTCCAGCAGACGGTCATAGATACGGGCGTGAGCGGTATCCTGCGGTTTTTTCAACTCCGTCAGGGTCAGGTTCGTGGTGACGATCAGTGGTTTTCGGCTGCGGTAACGACTGTCGATGATGTTATAAATCTGCTCCAGCGCATATTCCGTGCCGCGCTCCATGCCGAAATCATCAATGACAAGCAACGGATAGCCGCAGAGCCTGTCCACAATTTCGTTTCGTCCGGCAAAGGCACTGTTCAGTTCATTCATAATTCGGGCAAAATTCGTCATGCAGACTGCCACTTCCTGTTCCATCAGGGCATTGGCAATGCAGCCCGCCATAAAACTCTTGCCTGTACCAACACCGCCCCAGAGCAGCAGCCCCACATTCTTTTCCCGCATTTCCGGCCAGTGGACCACATACCGCTGTGCCAGCTGCATCTGTGGATTTTGCCCGTGATCGTTTGCAAATGTCCAGTGCTGCATCGCCCAGTCGGTAAAGCCCTGCAGCTTCAGCCGCTGCACTTTCTCGTAATGCAGCCTTGCACGTTCTTCTTTCTCTTGCTTTTCCCTTGTAGCCTGCCTGCACCGGCATTCAGCCGGATGGCGGTCACGCCCAAACAGTTTTTTTCCATTCGGAAAGAACGCTTCCTTGGGAGTTTTGCAGCTGCCGCAGTACAGCAGCCCATCTTCTGCAACATAGTCCTGCGGTTCCACAGAGATCGTCATAAGCCTGTCCATCGCTGTCTGGATCGTTTCCGTCATAAACTTTCCTCCTTGTTGTAGGTATAGTCCGGGATGCCTGCTCCCGGTTTCTGTTGTCTTTTCTTCCGTGCTGACCAGCTACGCAGGGTCGCCGCATGGTCTGCGTACTTCCTGCCTGTAGACTGCATATAGGCTGAAAGGTCTTCGATCAGAGTATCCAACTCTGCAATTTCCATTTCCAGTTCCGAATAATCTTCCAGAAAAACATTCCGATAACGCCCATATGCTTCTTTGGTTCTACTCAGTTGGTTCAATCTTAGGTTGTTCTTATTTATTTGGTTAGGTGTGCAGTTTTGCGCAATCGTATTGCTCACTTTTGAGCAATCAGGCTGCTCATTTTTGACCATCTTGACTGTGCATTTCTGCGCAGCAGATGGGAAGCTTAGAAACACCTAGTTTGGCTTGGAAAAGCCATTGGACCGCCGTTCGATCAGCCGTGCGGCTTCCAGTTCCCGCAGGGCACGGGTGACACTGGAAATGCTGCTTTGAAGATCTTCCGCCAGCCCTGCCAACGGATAGAGCACATATGCTCGGCCCTGCACATCCACCCAGCCGTTCTTCTGCGAAAGGGTCATGCGGTCCAGCAGCAAAACATACGTCAATCGTGCCGTATGGGAAAGGCTCATCTGCAGCAGAAATTTCGGATAAGGGAAATAAGCTGGTAGTGGGGTTTGTGCCTTGATGTACTCTTTACTCAAACTTCCTCCTAATCGTTTTCAAAAGTCCCTGCCGAATGGGAAAGTCCTGCACGGGCTTACGCATCCGGCAGGGTTCCGGGGTGCAGGGTGGAAGCCCCTGCTGATTACAGGCTCATATCGTAGCTACGCTTCTTGCGTTTCGGTTGACGTTCTCGCTGTTCCTGTCGAGCCTGCTCCTGCCTTGCCTTTTTGCGGACATTGGCCTCCCACTCGCGTTTCCATGCAAGGTCGGATTTCATCTCATTGGTTTTTCGGAAGATGCTGTACACATTATCCGATGCAATTTCCAAACGCTTGGATTCTTCCCGCAAGGGAGCATATGCCTTTTTCCTCTCCGCGATTTCTTTGGTCAGTTCTTCCTTCCGTTTTTTCAAAGATTTCAGCGATGGCAGCTTTCCATCATTTTCTTCCCGAAAGTATTTCACGGATTCCGCATAGGCATCCAATTCCTTGGAATGCTCTGCGCGGAATTTTTTCTTGAAAATTGCTTGCAACGGTGTACAAAGGGAACATAATAAAAAACTTAATAATGGACTGCCAATCTTACACAAAGTACCGCCCAAACGAGACTACGGGCGGTATTTTTGTATCATGGCGGAGAAAGGAGGAACTTCCCACGGGGGCTTGACTGAAAAGTTGAGCCCCTTTTTTCATGCCAAAAAACAGGAGGTAAATGCTTATGGCAGATGATAAAACCACAAAAACGCCGGAACAGCCGGTAACGGATACCGGACCGGGCAAGGAAACGCCTCCCGCTCCCCCAAAAGAGCCGGAGAAGGTTTCCGTTTCCCCGGAGCCGGAAAAAAAGACGGAACCGGAGGTAAAGAACCCACAGGTTTCTGTCTATAACTTCGCTGAAATTATGAAGGAAAAGAAGGTCGAGGAACGGGCGGCAGCTCCCAGCGTGGAAAAGCCTGACCCGGCAAAAGTGGAGAAACCGGAAAAGCAGCCGGAGGCTCCCAAAAAGGCTGAGGGAAAACAGGAAAAGCCCAAAGAGCCGGAACCGCCGAAGCGCCGGGGCCGTCCCCCGAAAGCAGATAAGGACAAGGACGCAGCCTCGAAGTCCAAAACTCCCGCACAGAAACCGGAAAAGGCGGTCAAAAAGGAACCGGAGAAAAAAACGGCTCCAACGGTGCAGACCGCTCCCACTCCGAAGGAACCCGAAAAGCCGAAGGATGCACCACGCCGGGGCAAGGAGCAAATCGTCTATATCAAGCTGAACGAGCTCTACGCCTTCAAAAACCATCCCTTTGAAGTCCGGGATGATGAAGAAATGCGGGCTATGGTGTCCAGCGTCAAGGACAAGGGCGTGACTCAGCCCGCTATCGTCCGTCCCCGTGAGGATGGCGGCTATGAGATCGTGTCCGGCCACCGCCGCCAGAAAGCCAGTGAGCTTGCCGGATATGCGGATATGCCCTGTATCGTCCGAAACCTGACAGACGATGAAGCCATCACCCAGATGGTCGAGGACAATCTGAACCAGCGTGAAGAAATCCTCCCCAGTGAGCGGGCCAAAGCCTTGAAAATGCAGCTTGAAGCTATCAAGCACCAGGGCTCCCGCACTTCGGGCCAGATTGACCCGAAGGACGCTGGCAAACGCTCCAACGAGATCGTGGCCGAGCGCAATAAGATGGCGGTCAAGCAGGTGCAGCGGTATATCCGTCTCAATGAGCTGGTTCCCGACCTGATGAAGCTGATGGATGAAAAAAAGCTGGGCTTTACTACGGCGGTGGAGCTTTCCTATATCGGCAAGAAGAACCAGAACTATATCGCCGTCGCCATTGACAGCCAGCAGTCCTCGCCTTCACAGGCGCAGGCAAAGCGTATGCGTGAGCTGGACGAAAAGAAGCTGCTCAACGGGGATGTGATCGACGGCATTATGATGGAGGACAAAAAGGAGGTAGACAAAGTGATTTTGACAGGTGCGGAACTGAGCAAGTATTTCGGCAAGGAAACTACGCCGAGGGAAATGAAGGACCAGATCATCAAGCTGCTGGACGACTGGAAGGGTCAGCAGAAGGAACACGAAAAGCCGGAGAAGAAAACCGAACAGGAAAAGTAAGCCCAAACTTCGGGTCAGCATGGCCCGAGGATTGCGGGGCTCTGCCCCGCGCCCCGAAGCTCTGGAGATATAAATTATTCCCCGTCGCCAGTTATTCCGTAGCATAGCCGGGAAAATCAGTCAAGGGCAGCGCCGCCGCAGGCGGTGCCAGAGGCACCCTTGACGGATTTCTCCCGGTTATGCTTTTTCCCGGTCAAGCGACGGGGATATAAATTCTCCAGAGCCGTTCCCCTTCCCGGGGGAAGGGGCGGAGGGGTTGGGCGAACTCTTGCTTTTCCCTAAACCTAAACAGAAATGGAGGCTCAACCAATGAAACGACCTTTAGCATACCTGACCGCCGCATGGAGCGGCGAGCCGGATGTTGATATGGAGCTGGCGGCCCACTACTGCCGTCTTACTTATGAGGCGGGCTTTTCCCCGATCTGCCCGCTCTTGTACCTGCCGCTGTTTTTGAATGACAGCGTTCCCGAGGAACATAAGGCCGGGATTGATATGCGCCGGGATATGCTGCGGCGCTCCCACACCCTGATCGTCTGCGGCAGCGCTGTGGACGAGGATGTAAAAAACGATATTGCGGTTGCCGGGCGGCTGGGCATTGCGGCGACCACACTGGAAGGGGTGCTTGCCGTGAAGGGACACGGCACCCCGGGCCATGCCGGACATTAAGCTGGGGAGCCTTTTCGACGGGATCGGCGTGTTCCCTCTGGCTGCTTCCCGGTGCGGTATCCGTCCGGTATGGGCCAGTGAGATTGAAAAAGCGCCCATCTCCATAACCAAAAGGCACTTTCCCGACATGGTGCATTTGGGGGATATTACGAAGGTGGACGGCGGGAAAATCCCACCTGTCCATATAATTACCTTCGGTTCCCCCTGTCAGAACCTTTCTCTGATCGGCAACCGCTCCGGCCTTGCCGGGGCAAAATCAAGCCTGTTCTATCAGGCGTTTCGTATCATACAGGAAATGAGGGATGCTACTGATAACCTATATCCAGCTATCGCTGTTTGGGAAAACGTCATGGGAGCGTTTTCTACAAATGACCGGATGGACTTTAGAGCCGTCCTATCCGCCTTCTCGGACACCGAAGTTCCAATGCCTCCTTCGGGAAGATGGGGAAACGCCGGAATGGTGCGAGGGGGAACGCCTGATGTGTGCTGGCGGCTCATGGACGCCCAGTATTGGGCAGGCTCCCGAAGGCTGGCACGAAGGCAGCGGATTTTCGTCGTGGCGGATTTTGGAGGCAGACGTGCCGCAGACATACTATTTAAGCCCCGTCCAATGCTCCCACTTCCTCCGCCTTGCGGAGAGGGCGGGCGGGCCGCCGCCGAAGGAGATCGAACAGCTTCTTTTGAAACAGGGCGGCAGATACCAGTCATCCACCCCTTTCAGTGCTTCCGTATGCGGGGAGCGGCAAAAAGGCAGGAAGAAACGGCCTTCCGAAACAGCTTCGGATTACCAACTGACCCTTTTCCCACTCTTTTAGCCAGTGATGTAACGCCCTTTGCCTTCTGGTATGAGGGCGACCCGGAGGGCGGCTGTATCCGTTTTCTGACGGAAACGGAAAGCGAACGGCTGATGGGGCTGCCAGAGGGCTGGACAAAGTACGGGGCGGACGGCATGGAGATCCGGCCTCTGCAACGCTACAAGGCGCTGGGAAATGCGATTGCCCTCCCTTGTGCCGATTACATTATGGCCGGGATTTATGAGGTGCTGGCTGACCGGGCCGGAAAGGAGGAATGAGCCCATGTTTGAAGCCTATATAACCAATACAGCCCTGTACCCCTTAATGGGGATCGAGGTAGGGACAACGGTACATTTCCCCATGACGACACAGGAGTTGCAGGCCGCCCTTGCCAAAATCGGGATAGACGGGAAACGGTACAGCGAAGTGTTCTTTACCAGCTTTGACAGTGATGTGCTGGGGCTCTACGATCATCTCTACGAATGTGAGAACATCGACGAGCTGAACGAGCTGGGCCACGCCCTGCTGGAAGTACGGGATAAGGGCGGACTGGAAACCTTTGAAGCCGCTCTTGTCTTGGGAAACCACACACGGAGCGTGAAGGATTTGATAAACCTGACGCAGAACCTTGACCTTTACCGCTTTTACCCGGATATTTCCGATGATGAAGGGCTGGGCCGTCTTTACGCCGACGAGCTTGGGACTATCGACATACCGGAGCACATTCAGAACTACTTCGATTATGAGGCATACGGGCGGGATGTGCGTATCAACGAGGGCGGCGTATTCGCTCCCGGTGGGTATGTGTCGGCAGTCCCGGAGGGCTTCAAGGAGTATTACCACGGGCCGCAGGACATTCCGCCGGAACACCGGATATTTGCCTATCCTGAAAAGGCCGAGCCTGTCCACTCCATTCTCGCTGCACTCAAACGGTTTCAAGAAGCCCCGCCCGCTCCGAAAAAGGACAAGGCGGGGCCTTCCCATGAAGAACGGTAAGACTTCGGGCCAGCATGGCCCGAAGCATGAAGGAGGTGCATACCATCAACTATTACCCTATCAATGAAGGGGCCGCCCGCCGGGCAAAAGAAATGAACAGCTTTTCCGACTACAAGGAAGGGAGCGCAACGGCGGAATACCGGGCAATGGTGGACAAGGCCGCCGCCATAGCGGAACAGCAGAAATCCCGGGTGGACCCCATGTACCATGAGAAGATCGACCATCTGTTAGACACCTACGCCCGCAAGCTGGCCGAAAACATGAACCAGGGCTTTGCCATTGACGCAAGGGTTCCCTCTGTGATGATCGCCGGACCTGCCAATTTCCCGGTGGGAAAGAAGGAAAAACAGAACCGGGCCCGGGACAGCAACATGGAGGAATGGCGGTATATTCAAGGGCTGCTGGATAAGATACGCAGTACCGGCATGGGCGGGATCAGCGCCGATGACCCGGCAGCGATTGAAAAGCTCCAGAAGAAGCTGGACGGGCTGGAACGCTCCCAGCTCATTATGAAGGAGGTCAACGCCTATTACCGCAAGCATGGCAAGCTGGACGGCTGTGCGCTGCTGTCGCCGGACCAGATTGAAAAGCTGAAAGCAAGCATGGCGTCAAGCTGGCGGAGCGACCCGAGGCCCTTTGAAAGCTACCAGCTTACCAACAACAATGCGGAGATCCGCCGGGTAAAGGCCCGTATCGAACAGCTTTCCAAACAGGCACAGCAGGAATTTTCCGGCTGGGAGTTCGATGGGGGCCGTGTGGAAATGAACCGGGAGGACAACCGCTTGCAGGTGTTCTTTGACGGAAAGCCTGACGCGGACACCCGGGCTGAGCTGAAAAGCAATGGTTTCCGCTGGGCTCCCAGCGTGGGCGCATGGCAGAGGCAGCTCACGGACAACGCCATCCGGGCGGCTGACCGCTTGGAATGTATCAAGCCGCTGTCCGGCGAAAAGCCCTCCCAGCTTCAAAAGAAGCCCTCTATCTTGCAGACCATGCGGGAACAGGGCGAAAAAGTCCAGACGGAGCCGGAAAAGAAAGCTCCGTCCGGCAGGGATGCCGAGCGGTAAGCCTCGGGCCACATTGGCCCGAGGTTTTCTGTTCCCCGAGATTGTACGGGGGCCTCCCGGATAGCGGGAACCCCGACGGAAAGGAGGTTTTATGCAGGAAGAAGTAAACCAAAAAACGGTTGCCCTTTCGATCAGGACAACGAAGCTCACGGGAAAAGTGCTGGCTGCCGCTCTTGGGAAGGTAGCGCGGGCGCTGCAAAAGCACCACCGGAAGGCGCTGACCCCGCAGGGACGCCAGAGTGTAAAAAAGCTGATGAACCACTATGGCGGCAAAAGCGCCATGCCCTATGTGGGAGCCCCAAAGGATTTTGACCGGATCGCAAAGGAGTTCCATGTGGACTACGCTTTCCATAAAGTGAGCCCCGGCCATTACCTGCTGTTTTTCAAAGCCAATCAGGCGGACGCTATCACGGCGGCCTTCCAGAAGTACAGCGCAAAGGTGCTGAACAAAGAGCAGGACAAGGCTTCCATCCTCGGCCAGCTTCGGAAATTCACGGAGCAGATCAGGACACAGGCAAAGGAAAAGCAGCGGACCAGAGAGGCGGTGAAGGACGGACGTTGAGTGACAAGATCAGAAAATATGTGCTCCCAAACCTGCCGTACCTCTTTGTGTTCTGGTTCTTCTCCAAAATCGGGACGGCCTACCGGATCGCCCCCGGCACAGACTTCGGGACAAAGCTCATGGGGATGCTCGATACCTTCCCCAAAGCCTTTGAAACCTACTGGCCGGGGCTTGGCGGTATTGACCTGCTGGTGGGCCTTGCCGGTGCGGCTGGGGTGTATCTGCTGATACAGTCAAAGATCAGGCAGGCGAAAAAATTCCGGCGGGATGCGGAGTACGGCACCGCCCGCTTTGGAACAAAGGAGGATATAAAGCCGTTTGTTGACCCTAAATTTCAGAACAATGTCATTCTGACCGGGACGGAGTTCCTTACCATGAACACCCGTCCGAAGATACCCGCCAATGCCCGGAACCTAAACGCCTGTGTCATCGGCTCGTCCGGTTCGGGCAAGACAAGGTTCTGGCTGACCCCGCAGCTCCTTCAAGCCCATTCCTCGTATGTGGTGGTAGACCCGAAGGGCGGCACCCTCGACCAGTGCGGGCGGTTTCTGCAACGGGAGAAATACAGGGTGCGGGTGTTCAACAGTATCGACTTTTCAAAATCCATGCACTACAATCCGCTGGCCTATATCAAGACGGAAAGCGATGTGCTGAAATTCGTCAACGCCCTGATCGCCAACACCAAGGGGGCGCGCCCAGATAGGGCGTAGTAAGAAGTAGAATCAGGCACTACCCACTCAGATAACAGTGGAAACGACCCGCCTAACCGATAGGCGAAAGCTGATGCGGGACCATAGCATGGCGGGAAAGCGATAAGTTGCTCTATACACAAGGGCACGACTGAATTGCTACGTTAAGCGGATATGAGGATAGAACTACTGAATGTTGAATGCGAGTTTCAAGTCCCCGTTGTGTTCGGGCGGAGGAATGTGTATGTAACCACCGTAGATACGGCGGCATCAACCTCTGACATGAATAACATTGCGTTTCGCCTTTGCGCGATGGGTTATCAATCCATTCATGTGACAAGCCAGAGAACTGGAAATAACGAAACGAAAGCGTATCCGACAATCCGCACTTGCCTACTTATTACGCTAACTGGGGATTGCCTAAGTCGGAATGCTCAAACGAGCTATGCGAAATGCCCCTGCGGGTGATAAATTCCAAGCCCTCAAAAGGCAAGGAAGATGACGCTGAATATCCGATATGGCAACGGAGTTCTCATAGTAGTTTTGTGGGAAGTAACGACTCTCACGGAATACGCCATGTATTTCAGACGAAGGAGAACAGTTATTGCATTCCAGAATTGAAATTTGATTAGGGAGGAAAGCCTCAAATGCAACCAACAATCGAGATTTTGGATAGAATCAGAAAAAATTCAAAGGACAATAAAGAGGAAATCTTCACAAGGCTCTACCGCTATCTATTAAGACCCGATCTGTATTATCTTGCGTACAAAAACCTCTACGCCAACAAAGGCGCAGGAACAAAAGGCGTGAATGACGATACGGCTGACGGATTCAGCAAGGAAAAAGTTGACCGGATCATCCAATCTCTAGCTGACGGAACCTATACGCCGAATCCCGTTCGCCGCAAGTACATCCAGAAAAAGCAGAACAGCACGAAAAAGCGTCCCCTGGGGATTCCTACCTTTACGGACAAGCTGGTGCAGGAAATATTGAGAATGATATTGGAATCGGTCTACGAGCCAATTTTTTCAAACAACTCTCACGGCTTTCGTCCCAACAGGAGCTGCCACACTGCGCTGAAATCCTTGAAAAGAGAATTCTCAGGCGTGTCGTGGTTTATTGAGGGCGATATTAAAGGCTGTTTTGATAACATCGACCACCGAGTTTTAGCAAATGTCATAAACGCCAAGATTAAAGACGCACGGCTGATTCAGCTCATTTGGAAATTCCTGAAAGCCGGTTATATGGAGGACTGGCAATACCATGCTACCTACTCCGGCTGTCCGCAGGGCGGCATCGTTTCGCCCATACTCGCAAATATCTACCTGAATGAGCTGGACAAGTTCGTGGAAAAGACCGCCAAGGAGTTCTATAAAAGCAGGGACAGACACCATACCCCGGAATACGATAAGGTCACATGGCAGATAAAAAAGGCTCAAAAACAGCTGAAAACCGCAATGGGTCAGGAAAAAACAGCTTTGTTGCAGAAAATCGCTCAATTAAAAGCAGTCATGCATAAAACGCCCTGTATGTCCAAAACGGATAAAGTCATCAAATACATCCGTTATGCCGATGACTTCATTCTTGGCGTGAAGGGCGATAAAGCGGACTGTGAGCGTATCAAGAGACAGCTGTCCGATTTCATTAGCCAAACCCTGAAAATGGAACTTTCAGAGCAAAAGACGCTCATTACACACAGCAATCAGTATGCAAGATTTTTGGGTTATGACATCCGCGTGAGAAGAGACCAAAAACTAAAGCCGCACGGAAACCACGTTTCCCGCACGCTCAACGGGTCTGTTGAGCTTTGCATTCCATTGGCAGACAAAATCATGCCTTTCCTGTTTGGGAAGTCGGTCATTCGGCAACTACGCGACGGGACAATAGAGCCTACCGCAAGAAAATATATCTTTCGGTGTACGGACTTGGAGATTGTATCAACGTACAACTCTGAGCTGCGCGGTATTTGCAACTATTACAGCATAGCCAGCAATTTCAACAAGCTTCAATATTTTGAATATTTGATGGAATACAGCTGCCTGAAAACTCTCGCTGGAAAGCATGAGAGCACCAGCAGAAAAATGATGCGCAAATACCGAGACGGAAACGGCGGGTGGGGTGTGCCCTACCAAACGAAAGCAGGCATGAAGCGCCGCAGTTTCGCAAGGTTTATGGATTGCAAAAATACAGACCTCTGGACAGATAAAATCATAGACTTTGCAATCGCACACGTCGGTTCCAGAACGTCATTTGACGACAGGCTGTCCGCCCGTGTGTGTGAACTGTGCGGAAAAACCAATGTACCGCTGGAAATACACCATGTAAATAAAGTGAAGAACCTCAAAGGAAAACAACTGTGGGAGCTTGCGATGATAGCAAAAAAGCGTAAAACACTTGCGGTGTGCAAGGACTGTCATCACAAGATTCATCACCCTTGAACGACACTGATTTGAAGCAATGATGGCGAGCCGGATACATCGAGAGGTGTAAGTCCGGTTCGGAGGGGAGTTCTCGGAAACCTGTCATAGCGATATGGCAAGGCGCTGGGTTCTTACCCTACTGAAAAATTATCTGCCTAAGGAACAGTATGACCTTTATTTGGAAACATTGCCCGATGGTGATTTTTTGCATTTCTGGACAGCCCTCGAACAGGCGTGCATCCTTTTTCGGCAGACCGGGGAAAAAGTGGCGGAAGCGCTCGGTTTTGTCTTTCCTGAAAAAGAGGAAAAAGGTTTTCGACAGTATGTGAATATTGTAAAAGAAGAAATGAAAAAATAAAACCACCCGAAAAGGGTAGTTTTTGTATTTAAGATTCTTTGCAGGCATTGCTCCTGATTCTCTGGGAAACCAGTTTCTGGAACAGGAAGGTAAATACCAAAGCGAAAAGTACGCCCAGAATGGTGTCTGTGATACGTAGCACAACAGCATTGCCCAGACCATAGATGCCTGTTGCCAGCATCAGTGCGCCAAAGCAGTTGAAAGCGGTTTTATAACGATAGTCCCGGCAGAAGCCAAGACACAGACCGCCCAAAGGCCCCAGCAGGAAATGCAGGGAATCGGGTGTCATGAGATAAATGACCAGATAAGCGCCGGAGCCTGCGAAACCCCCAATGATACGCTGCCAGAAACGAGTGGTGACGCTGTCGGAATAGGGATATTCACACAGCAGGGAGGCGCAGGCAAAGCCCATCCACATGAACCGTTCCACGCCGAAGAACCGTCCCGCGGTCAGCACCAGACTAACGCCCAAAGCCATGCGAAACTGCCAGAGATGGACGATGTTGTGCAGGTCGAACCGCTGAAGTACATGGTGGAAACGAACTTCCCCGTGGGCGTGGCGATGTTTCCGATACAAGATGATGGCGCAGAGGAGATAACCAACAACTGCCATCATGGTTCTTCTTGCCAGTGCTTCCCCGAAAACAGGATTGCCTGTCAGGTATACATAAGCAAAGCTGTACAGACCGCCGTTGCCCAGCTCGGGCTTTTGTGTGGTCATATAGAGCAGCAGGAAAAAGCTCACAAAATGCAGGGGAATGGCAAGATAAGGCGGTGCCACTGCCACAGCGGTGGGGGTGAACAGTAAAATTGCCAGAGCAGCTGCCAATGTCACCAGGGAATCCCCCATACAGTATTCAAAATTTACGAAACGGATACCCAGCAGGATACAGAACAGCGCCACTGCCAAAGGGGTGTTGTCCTGACCGAATACTTTCGCAAGGCCGCTGATGAACACAACCGCAAAGCCTACAATGAGCAGGGAACGCAGTGCCATAGCGAACCAGTAAAACCGTTTTTCCGCGGGGGTATCACACTGGGCGATTTTCGCTTTCAATATCGCCGGGTCCATTTGTAAAGCATTATAAAAAGTCATGGGCATCACTCCTGTTCTTCCTTTTTCATATGAGAAACGATCTTGTCTGTATACTGCAAAAACGCCTCAAAATCTTCTCCTGTACTTCTCCACAGGTCGTAAAAGGGCTGCAATATGATTTTGTAGCCTTTTTGCAGTTCTTCCACGCCGGTGTCTGTCAAAAAGATTTTGTAGCTCCGCTCATCCTGAGGCTGTTTTTCCTTGCGGATGCAGTTTTTTTCCATGAGGCTTTTCAGACAACGGCTGACAGCTTCTTTTTTCATGCCGCTGCGTTGGCTCAGCAGAACGGGGGTGTTCTGTTCCGGCTCCTGATACAGCCATGCCAGCAGTTCACATTCGCTGACGGTGAGATTGGTTTGTTTTGCGGGCAGGAGCAGGCGAGTCAGTTTTTGTACCTGCTGCTGGTAATATACCATATCCATCCAATCGATCTCCATTTCTGAACCTCCATACACTTAACGAAGTTAATTAACAATGTTAATGATACAGCGGAAAGGATGAAATGTCAAGGATAAAAAAAGGAACAGACAGGGATCTGCGCGAAATCCTGATAAAAACAGAATAGCCGAAACCCTTTGTATGGCAAGAATTCCGGCTGTAAAAATAAGAAAGCTGGAATCTTTATGTAAGGATTCCAGCTTTTTATTTTCATAT